>Ga0315537_1000446_pt1 | contig 31877 bp, 26 predicted proteins | sample SalMarSW160270MG_FD_203091 | JGI IMG/M metagenome (GOLD analysis project Ga0315537, IMG submission 203091) | Salt marsh sediment microbial communities from the Plum Island Ecosystem LTER, Massachusetts, United States - Salt Marsh Sediment SW1602-70 ... | reverse complement strand
TTGGCGAGGAAACTATTGGTCAGATGTTGGGTAATGCTTCGAGATGAACGGCCCTGGCAGGATTTGGAAATCGAGAAGGAAAAACGTGCGGCGTGATGGATTTTGTTATTCATCAGCCCTCCACCGAGTTTTTTTAAGATTTAAGGCTGTAAACAGAGGTGAGAGTAATTTGTCAAGATTTGAAGTTTGTGAAGATTGGCTCGGCGACCGCTCGTGAGAAATCTTGAGCCGAAGAGCTCGTTAATTAGAATGGGCGTTGTCGCATAAGTTGAATGAGACCACGAGGAAAACAGCTAAGCCGTTCGTGGAAACTCGGATAGAAGATTGAACCAATCAAATAAATTTTAAGCTTGACAGGCCTGGCTTCATAGAAGATTTCTCCGCTTCGCCCTCGTGCTTTCTTGCGAAAGCAAGAACGAGGGCTCCGGTCGAAATGACACGGCGGGTATGGCCAAGTCCATCACGGGGTCCACCCCGTGAGATAGGCCAGAGGGTGGACATCCCACGGGGTGAATTTATATGGTATTTAGGAGGTGATGTTAAATACGATAGCCAGATGTTTACACCCATCCACTTCGCTCAGCGGCTACCACACGCCGTCCTTGCTTTAGGCACCCTTAACGGGATATATATATTATCCGAGGTGGGCCTTATTGGAGATAGTGTTATCTATCTTTTTTCCTTGATTTTCTTTTAAGCTCTTTGAGTTGGTCGGTTCCCTTTTTCCAGTATTCCAATTGCTGCTTCAACGATTTTCCTTCAAGCTGCTTACGCACCAACTCCGCGCCCCGCCGCTTCATTTTAACGCAGTCGAATGCCTTAGTCTTCATATTCAATCACCTCCAAAGGTGAATATATTGCGATCTCTTTGTAACCACGCAGTGTGTTGACTGCATTATACATCGGTATTTTCTGGAAATTAACAATATGTTTGAAATTCCAGCTAACAATCAACGAAGCTTTTGAAACAGTTGCCAATTCCACATGCAAAGCATCTGTAGAGTTCTTTTCGGAGAGAATCTCAGCATCCGTGTATGCCTGCTGAAGCTTCAGGGCTTTATCTGTGATTTCGGCTATATCCGCGAGCGGTAGAATATCATAAAAAAGCTTCTGAACTTTTACCGGAGCCGCTTGAATTTCCTGCCTGACGAGTTCAGATGTTACAAGAGAAAATCTTGATCTCTTTACGGCCTCAAAAAAGAACTTGCTCGGAACTTCAAATTCTCTGTCAAAAACACCTCCAAAAACAGATGTATCGGCATACACTCTTATTGATTTCTGAAATGGCCTAATCATATTTACATTATAATTTTTCAGTTATGACGACACAAACAAAAAACTTTCCGACGATGTACGATTGAAACAACCTTCACCTGAGCGTTTACCCCGTGAGATAGGCCAAAGGCCGCCATCTGCCTTTAGGCATGGCCAAGTCCATCATGGGGTCCACCCCGTGAGATAGGCAAAAAGCCGCCATTTCACGGGGTTAAAAAAACAATTGCAAAATCGACGCTAAGCGGATAGGGTATGCGGCTTAAAAGGTAAAAATGCAAAAATGTAAAAGCTAAAAAATAAGACGGCAACAGAATTTTATGGAGAATTAAGGATGTCGGAAAAAAGGTTGGCTGTCGTAACCGGTGCCGCAAGGGGGATCGGCAGGGCTATTGTTCTCGAACTGCTCAGGCAAGGGCGAGTTGTCGCCGGGCTGGACATAAACGCCGAACAGCTTGAGGAGCTTGAAAAAGTAGTAAAACAGGCCGGTTTTAGCGTTATCACAAAACGCGTGGATATAACCGATACCGCGCAACTTATCCAGACGCTCGAATCGCTCGCCGACGAGCACGGCGGAATCGGCATTCTGGTCAATAACGCCGGCATTACACGCGATAAGCTGATGATGCAGATGGACGAGGTCGATTTCGATAAGGTCATCAGCGTGAATCTGCGGGCCGCTTTTATGGCGACGGCCTTTGCGGTCAGGTCGATGGTCAGGAATAAGTTCGGGCGTATCATAAATTTAAGCTCTGTCGCGGGTATTATGGGACAGGCCGGTTCGAGCAACTATGCGGCGAGCAAGGCCGGGCTTATCGGGATGACCAAGTCGGTGGCCAGGGAGGTCGGCAAAAAGAATGTGACTGCGAACTGCATCGCGCCGGGCTTTATCATGACCGAAATGACCGAAGTGCTTCCGGATGCGGTTAAAGAGGCCGCAATGCAGGTTATTCCGGTGCGGCGGTTCGGTAAGGTCGAGGAGGTGGCACGGGCAGTGGCCTTTCTGGCTGCAGATGATGCAGGATATATCACCGGACAGGTCCTCTGCGTGGACGGCGGGATGGCTATGTAAAAAAAAATAAAAAACATTTGTAGAGACGCCCTTTTGCCGGTAATATACCCGCCGATATGAAAATGTTGTCGCGAAACCAAGTGTGTATATGCGATATGAATTCCTGTTTGATTTAGGGAGGAACACTAGTGAGCGCTGAGAGCATAGATGTTCAGGCTATTGAGAAAAAAGTGATCGATATAATAAGTGAGCAGATGGGCGCGGAAAAATCGGAAATCACACGCGAAACTTCATTTATTAACGACCTGAATGCGGACTCGCTGGATACAGTTGAGCTGGTCATGGAGTTCGAGGATGAATTTGATATGAGCATTCCGGACGAGGAGGCTGAGAAAATACAAACAGTCGGAGCCGCCGTCGATTACATTGTCAACATCATCAAAACCAAAAGCCAAGACTAAAGAACAAGTTTTGTATGAGTAAACGACGAGTTGTCATTACAGGCTTGGGTTGTGTCACCGCCTTGGCTGAATCCGTCAATGAGCTTTTCGCCGCGGTCTGCGAAGGCAGGAGCGGTATCTCAACGATAGAATCATTCGATACCAGTGCATATCCCGTCAGGTTCGGAGGCGAGATAAAGAACTTCGACGTCACCAAGTACATCGAGCAGCGTGAAAGCAAGCGCATGGACCGCTTCGCGCAATTCGCCGTCGCCGCCGCCGTCCAGGCGGTAAACGACAGCGGGCTCGACTTCGCCAAAGTTGACGTCGCCCGCACCGGCGTCATCGTAGCCACAGGCATCGGCGGCATCAAGGAAATCGAAGAGCAGCACCTTCGGCTCCTGGCCAAAGGCCCATCCAAGGTCTCCCCCTTCTGCGTTCCCCGCCTGATGGCCAACGCCGCCAGCGGCAACATCGCCATCCAATTCGGCCTAAAGGGTCCCAACTTCTGCGTTCTAAGCGCCTGCGCCTCCGGCAATCACGCTATCGGAGAAGCCTTTTGCAACATCGTCGCCGGACGCAGTGACATTATGATAACCGGCGGTTCCGAAGCGGCGCTGACCCCGATAGGCCTGGCCTCGTTTTGTGCCGCAAGGTCGCTCAGCACGCGCAACGATGACCCCCCGGCCGCATCGAGACCTTTCGACAAGGACCGGGACGGTTTCGTCCTTTCCGAAGGCTCCGGCATCCTGGTTCTGGAAGAAGAATCTCACGCCAAAAAACGCGGCGCCCGCATATACGCCGAACTGCTCGGCTACAGCGCCACCGACGACGGCTATCATATCACCGCCCCACTGCCGGACGGCAACGGCGCCGCCTCGGCGATGAAGCTGGCACTGGCCGATGCCGGCGTTGGAGTCGACGAAATTGACTATATTAACGCGCACGGCACAGGAACCGGCCTTAACGACGTCGCCGAAAGCTCCGCAATTCAGAACGTTTTCGGCAAGCAGGCATACAAAATCCCCGTCAGCTCGACAAAAAGCTGCATGGGCCACCTGCTGGGCGCCAGCGGAGCGGTAGAGCTGATCCTCTGCGTCAAGGTCATTAACGAATCGACCATCCCCCCCACCATTAACCTGGAAAATCAGGATGAACGCTGCAATTTGAAGATGGATTTCGTCCCGCTAAAGGCCCGCCAGGCAAAGGTCAATATCGCAATGAGCAACTCCTTCGGCTTCGGCGGACATAATGCCTGCCTGGTAGTTGGAAAATTTTAATCCCGCAAATCCGGCTAATATTCAGCTCGAAAATTAAAGTTTACCCCTTAGGAGTGAAAAGTGTAAAATTTTGGAATCTCGACTTTGTCGCGATAGCTGTTTTATTGGTAAATACCGGCGAAAAACCCGCCCCCAATTCGCCAATCGACTAATTCCCTAATCGTATAAATAACTAATTCACCCATCCACTTTGCTAATTCTGTTCGCTTAACGACTGTCACCCGCCGCCGACGTCCTCCATAAGTATATACGCATATACTTATGGACTATTGAAAAATAATCCTTCAATTTCGTAAATGCCTTTAATGGTCATTCAACGTTAACAAATTGTTAACTGATCTGTGCACTCTTGATATGTTCTGTTTGTCAAGGAGGTAATAAACGTGGAATCCCCGCTTTATGAACTTCACTAAACCTGCATTTTTCAGAACTCTAAGGTGCTGAGACGTTGCAGCCTGTGTTATACCTAACTGGGATGTCAGCTCGGTAACACAGGGAGATCGTCGTTTAAGAATCTGCACGATGTGAACTCTTGCTTCAACTGAAAGAACTTTGAATATCTCTGCTAATTTCCCCGCATCAGCCATAGTATCTCACCTCCTTTTTTCGTGTTAATTAAATGCAATCATTGAATACTATCTTTAATTGCAAATTTAAGATTATGATATTGGTTCAGTCCATAAGTATATATGCATATACTTAAATACTTTAGCAGTGAATGTCAAACTTAAAATAAAGGCACCAGGCGTACGATATCAGGGTTTTCTACTAATGTTAATTAAAAAAACAGATTGTTGAGATGCTTGTGTACTTTATAAGTATATATGCATACACTTAAATACTTTAACGGCAAACGTCAACCTTAAAATAAAGGCACCAGGCGTACGATATTAGGGTTTTCTACTAACGTTAATTCAAAACAACCGATTGTTGAGATGCTTGTGTACTCCATAAGTATATATACATACACTTAAATACTTTAACGGCAAACGTCAACCTTAAAATAAATTTCCACACTCTTACGGACGTGGAATTTGCCGGGACAGGCAAGTCCGTCCGACTTTTTCGGATACTTCCATCCACGGGATTATCCCCTGTGGTATTACGAAGGAATAATAAAAACACCAGGCGTATGATGTCAGGGTACCCTGCTAATGTTAATTAAAAAAACAGATCGTTGAGATGCTTTTGTACTCCATAAGTATATATGCATATACTTAAATAGTATGGCCGAAACTACCAATCTGATTTCCCTCATATGATTTTCTTCGATCTTCAAAGTAACCATCTGATTCAATGATACTTCAAAAAAAGTACTCCATAAGTATATATGCATATACTTATGGAGTATTATTAATTTCGCATTTTTTTGTAAGTGATTAAAAAACTGCTATGTAATCATAAGCCTGAGCGGCTTCGGCGGACATAACGCCTGCCTCGTCGTCGGAAAATATTAAGCCAATACTGATTAGCACCAACTCACGGTTTTGTTAGTTTGTGAACCTGCCGCATCTTTGACTTATATATTCCAAGTTCTTTTCAATCAATCCTTTTCTATTACCAACTTCGGCGAAAAACCTGGCCTTAGTCCAGTTTAGAACATTTTTTATTATGTATAAAAGTTCTTGAGCTGTAAACTGTGCCGGTTAATTAAAGGACGGCTATCGTTCTATTATTCGATAGCCGTCCCATTGTTCAACACATGCACAAATAAAGCAATGTTTAATATTATACTTATTTCTTTATTACCAAATCTCACTCAATCACAAGATTTGGGTCACTAATTAACGGAAAGTTAAATGCTTTTACATCATGGCCGATGGCCGAGTCTGTAATTACTTCTACATTCAGTTCATTTTCTACATCATAATTAATATCAGATTCGACAGTTTTAGTATCATAGCTCACTATATATTGATTACTTAGAATCACTGCGATTGACATATAAATAGCCTCAAGATCTTCCGGGTTTGGAGCATAATAATATAATCCGCCTGTTTGAATGGCTATCGTCTCTAAAACTTCTTCATCTATGAGGCCTCCAAGACCAATCGTGAAGACAGGTACGTCATTCGTCTTTGCTATCTTAATAATTTCAGTTGCGCTATGTAAAGATGCAAGATCCCTGCCGTCAGATATTGCAATAACAGCTTTACTGCCTTGTTGGTCATTTACATCAACTATAGCCTGATATATTGCATCATAGAGCGAAGTTGCATTTGGGTCGAGAATAGTTTGCTGCTCAATAGCATTTATCAATAGTTGTTTATCATTTGTATATTCCTGCATAACCTCAACACCATTTGCAAATTTGATAACCTCACCATAATCCTGCTGGTCCATAAGATTCACAAAGCTTATGGCCGCATTTTCCATTGCTTCCAAAGCTTCTTCCGACATGCTGCCGCTGTAATCAAGGGCAAGACCAACATTGATATTAGATAAGGCAGGCTCCACAGAATTAATATCCTGTAATATACCATTCTCATAAGCACAGAAATTATAAGCTTCAAGATCAGGAATTCCTATACCGGCACTATCGGTAACAAGAACAGTTGCCTTGATGAGTGGATAACCGGAACTATCAATTCTTAGGATTTGAACAACCAACTCATCAGGAAGGGTGGGAATAGGTAATTCTCTTATGTGAATATCATCAATATCCCAGCCTGTATTATTAGAAGAAGCGTCGGCGAGTAAACGAAACCTGATGAGGATTGGTGTGGTCTTATATTCAGATAGATCATAAAGCTCAAGTGTCCATGATGAATATATAACATTTGTAAATCTTGATTGATCAGGATTATTGGGATCTATGGCTGTCCATGTGTATCCATAATCTTTGGAAACCTCCACATAACAATAATCACCACTATTAATACCTATCTTATGCCAAAAACTCAAAATAGGAAATTTGCCGCTCGATAAATCTACAGGATGTGCAAGTATTAACAGGGCATTTGCTCTATCTAGATAGTTTCTGTCGTTACTGTCGACTATAGAATGCGTAGGACTTCGCCATGAAGATCCAGACAATTCCCAGCTATCAACGCCAATGAGCCAGTTATCCAGACCGCTTTCAAAATCATCGAAGAACGGAAATTCTATTGTTTCAGTATCCAGTTCCTTTATCTGTACATCATCAATATCCCAGCCCCAGGATTGCCTCCTATTTGAATATGTACTACCATCATCACGTAAACGAAATCTTATGATTATATTTTCTGACTTGTAATCACTCAGGTCGACTTGAACTAAATTCCAGGTTGACTGGTATATATTGGTAAATGATTTTATTATCGTCCAGTTAAAACCATAATCATCTGAAATCTCGACATAACAGTAATCGTAATCAACAATTCCAATCTTTTGCCAGAAGGTTAACGCCAGATGATTACTATCTGGTAAAGCAATTGGATGAGCAAGCATTAAGCATGAGTATTCACTACTTATATAGTTATCTTCAGGGCTCTGGCTAACGCAATAGTTCGGGTCGCGGTAAAATTGATCTGTTAACTGCCACGCGTCACCACCGACGAGCCAGTTGTCCAAGCCGCTTTCAAAATCATCAAAGAATGGGAACTCCATTGTTGTTTCAGTATCTAATTCTCTTATCTGGACATCGTCAATATCCCAACCCCAGGATTGCCTCCTATTTGAATACGTACTGCCATCATCACGTAAACGAAATCTTATGATTATATTTGACGACTTGTAATCACTCAGGTCGATTTGAACTAAAGTCCAGGTTGATTGGTGGGTGTTTGTAAAGGATTTTAATTCTGTCCAGTTAAAACCGTAATCATCTGAAATCTCGACGTAACAGTAATCATATTCAACAATTCCAATCCTGTGCCAGAAGGTTAAAACAGGGTGATTGCTATTCGATAAATCTACCCTTTCCTGTAGTCTCATTGTCATAGTTGAGTTAGTGTTACTCTGATAATCACCTTCCGGGCTTTCACTGGCACAATTACTTCCGCTGCGAGAAAAGTTGTCTGTTATCTGCCAAGTATCCCCCCCGGTTTCCCATTTTCCTAAGATGTTTTCGAAATCATCCTCGAAATAAATAGTTGTTTCTGCATTTGCCGCAAATATTGGCAAGGCACAAAAGGCAGCAAAAAGCAGCAGAAAATGCAAACTGAACTTCTTATTAAATGAATACCTTTTGCTCATAATTTAGTCTCCTCATTAAAAACTGCAATAAATAATACCTCCAACAGGCGTTTTATAACACCACTCGCATATTCCTTAGTGTTTAGAGTTCTGGACTTAGACCAATACTATCAGTGATACAGGAAATAGAAAAACAATCCATTGATTACAAAATAAATCACTCTCCAATATCGTAACTTCTTTGAACATCTCGCACTTTAACCATTGGTAGATTTCCTTTGATCACTCTTTTTAATTTATGCCTCGCCTTTGGTGAATAAAAAAACCTATCGATGCTATTGAAGTTTTTTTGTATCCGGTATGTCTATTAAAGTCAAGTGAAAAAATATCAAAATCAGGGATTTTATCATAAGGTTCGACTCAGCAAATACTTGTGCAGCCCAAAACAGGTATTTATTGCCTCTGTTAATCCCCTCAATAAACGATATAAAACAAAATCAGGCTTATCCGGCAACGGCTGATTCAAATAAACTCAACACTCACAAATCTTCGGATGCTCTTCAACAAGCCAGCCAAGATAAATCATTACAAGCACCGCCAGTAAAACCAGCCAGCAAATAGCTGTCCAATTAAATGTTCGTATCTTTTCGAGACTAATCTAGCTCTTGAGAAAACGGATTGCCTCAAGAATAGCAATAAGTGGCTGTCTTCCATAATAAATTAGTTAGAGGATGAATATAGACCATACTATGCTATGAAATAATAGGACAAATCCTTTCATCTATTGTCCTTTCTCTCATTATCGAACAATAATTAGTCTAATCGATAAAATAATCATTTGACTCGTTTGTCAAAATTTCGCTATCATCTTGATTCTATGTTGCATTCGCTCTTTCGGTGAAATCCTCTGAGAACAGGATAAGCAGGTTGCGGTGAAATGTCAATTGTGATTTTTTATTGTCTTATAGCGGCGTAGGCCTTTAGACGCAAAGGTTGGCCTTTTTCTTTGTGGCCGGAGACGGAGAACTCAAGCCCTTTGACCAATGCAAAATTGCTGTCTTCCAGAAGCCTGTTGACCAGTTCTGCACTGTGCCGATACATGGTAGTTTGTGCTTCGCCATGCTCTACATGGAAGCTCGATTCCTCGTTGCTTTTGCGGTCGGCCACAATAAAGGCAAAAATCCCATCGTCTTTTAAGATACGCGAAGTTTCTCTGAAAACGACTCCTAAATTCTCAAAATGATTTAGTACGCCGATGCAGACGACGTGGTCGAACGATGCATCCGAGTATGGATAAGGTTCGGCCGTTAAATCATGCACCTTTAAATCCTCCGTGAATCCCTTGTTCCTGCAGACTTCCAGCATTTGCGGTGACATATCCATACCATAGACATGCAGGCCTGCCTTATGGAACAATATCGAGCCGAGTCCTGTGCCTATGCCGATATCGAGTACGGCCTGGCCCGGTTTGATAAATTCGTACACGAGGCCAAAGACAACTTCGGGGCCATGCCAGCCCTCTTTTTTACTGTCATACTCATTCGCCATTCGGCTGCACTTTTCCGTTACAGACCCGTCTATGTCGTTCTTCTCGCACACTTCTTATATTCCTTTCTGAATGTTCGAACGATTGCCTATACAGACTGTATAAAACGGCAGATACACGCTTTTTGTTTTTGTATAAAAAGTTGCCGTTTCAGCTATTTATATATTCTAAAATTCCTCAAATCAATCCTTTTCTATCATTTAGCCGTTTGCCGGCACCGGTGAGAAACTAAACACGATTGTTTTTATCTGCTAATTAGCTTGAAAAAGAGGCGCTCTTGAATTAATGTTTCTGTAAATCGAGTCCCCGTCCGGAACCGGGGAAGCATTGAATCAAGCGAATGATATGAACATAACTTTGGCTATATTATTGCTGGCAGGCGGCTTGCTAATTCTCTGGAAGAGTGCCGAGCTGCTGGTCTCCGGTGCGGTAGTGCTGGCACATCGACTCGGCATAAGCTCACTGGTCATCGGCCTGACCGTCGTGGCGATGGGGACATCGGCACCGGAAGTGGCGGCCAGTATCGCCGGTGTGCTGCAAAAAACCAACGGCGGAGATATCGCCGTCGGCAACGTTTTCGGTTCCAATATCGCCAACCTCGCCCTGGTCGGCGGGCTTATCGCCCTTATCCGCCCGCTGGTAGTCAGGAAGCTGACACTGATGCGCGAAGTGCCGGTCATGCTGGCGGTGGCACTATTGCTCTGGCCGTTTCTGCGTAATTCGCATCTCGCCCGGCCGGAAGCAACTGCCCTGCTGGTCGTCTTTATAGTATTAATCCTGCTTACTGTTTATGATGCCCGGCGGGAATCCAGGCATACAAGATCTGCCCTGAGAGCAGCCGAAGGAAACAAATTTAAAAGTGTCATGCAAGAGCTGCCTATTGAAATACAAAGCATGAAAAAGAGCGTGATATTTGTCGTTATCGGTTTGGCTGGCCTGGCGCTGGGGGCGAAAATGACGGTCGAGGGTGCGATTTTCATCGGCAGGCAGGTCGGCCTGAGCGAAGGTGTTATCGCGCTGACCGTTATAGCACTCGGCACTTCCCTGCCGGAGCTTGTCACCTGCGTCGTCGCCGCCGTCAAGGGCGAGCATGACATCTCCGTCGGCAACTTAGTCGGCTCGAATATTTTCAATACCCTGCTTGTCACCGGCACGGCCGGCTTGGTTAAGCCGTTCGATATATCCGCCCGCTTCGCAGGAGGAATCGACTATTGGATTATGATTATCGTCTCTGCCGGTTTTGCAGGCTTGATAATAATCGGCAAACGCGTGGTCGGCAGAATCGCCGGTGTGATACTGCTGTGCGGATATTTCGCATATATCATCTATCTGTTCACATACGGCTCACCGAATATTTAGCCCCGCAGTTTTTGTCCTGAACAACGCCGAAGTTTATTGCGGGGTCTTTCGAAATTCAAAGATGCATATTGGCCGTGATATTTCTTTGCGGCCTTGTCATACGCACGTGCCGCTTTGGTCTCATTATCGAAATAACCGAGAAATTTCGGTTTGCCGCCGGCCTGTATATCGGCCACCCATTTTTTCTGCGCTGACTTGAACGAAACACCCTTATATTTCGAGCGGCATTTGGTCCTTCGTTTCGGGCGGTTCCACATATTCTGGCTATGCGTCGCCGGCCTCAGGTTCGCCTTTCTGTTATCAAGTCCGTTATGATTGATATGGTCGCAAATCACGCCGTCCTCCAGCCCCAGCACGACGCGGTGCATCCAGATATTCTTTCCGCGCCTGGCCTCTGATTTTCTGCCGATTCTTACCGCGTAATAAGTATCCCTGCATCGAAGGGCATACCAGTTGTATTTGTTTAGTTTCTCGTAATCTTCGGGATCGACTATTGCGAACTTGTCCTTTGTCAGGGGAATTCGCCGAAAGGCGTAGCCGTAGCACAGCCGCCGATACAGAAGTATCAGGAAAAGGACGGGCTTTTCCAGCCGATCCGGAATTTTGACGACAACTTCGATAACACCCTCGCGGGGATAAGTTGATTAGAGAATTAGTTAATTAGATAATTTGCGAATCAAGTTTTAATACCTTAATAAATTTATGAACTAAAAAACTACGCCCCCCATAATGGTGGCTATGTGCGCAAACGTGACGAAAAAAGCCTCATTTTTCCCAACATTGTCCCGGTAATGAGATATCTTTTAACATTCAAATTACTTGCAAAGAAGCGGATTTGACTGTAAGCTTGAAAGGCAAATTTATGCCGGAATTGTTTAATCTGTGATGCTTAATAAACTCGATTTCCTTCGGAAAGGCAAACAAAATGAATAAGCGATCCTTCATTAACGGCATATTAATTTTAATGATTATTGTCACGGCCTTTTTACCGGGGCGGGTATTTTCCCAATCTTCTGTCGTCTCGGTGAATGTGGATGCCACAAAACCCGGTCGGCCGCTCAAACACGTATGGCAATATTACGGCTACGACGAATGTAATTATACAACCACGCCCGATTGTATCGACCTGATGAAAACAGTGGCACAAATCAATTCTGAGCCGGTCTATCTGCGACAGCACTTTTTACTCAACAGCGGCGACGGCACGGCAACTCCGAAATGGGGCTCGACCAATGTCTATACCGAAAACGCCGACGGCGAGCCGGTATATGACTGGACGATTATGGACGGGATATTCGACGCCGTAATTGCATCCGGGTGCCGGCCGCTTGTGGAAATCGGATTAATGCCGAAAGACCTTTCCGTCAAACCGGATTCGTACCGGCCGCCCAAACCGTTCGGACCGAATGAGGGAATGGGCGTATTTTTTCCGCCCAAAGATTATGAGAAATGGGCCGAGCTGATTCGCCGGTGGGCACGTCACTCGAAACAAAGATATAATAACGTCGAAAAAACCTGGCTATGGGAGCTCTGGAACGAGCCGGACATTTTCTATTTCCAGGGCAGCTACGAGGATTACGTCAAACTCTTCGAATATACCGAGCAGGCCATTCATGAAGTCATGCCCGAAGCCGTTTTCGGCGGCCCGCACGTGGCCGACTCCGGCAGCAGGTTCCTGCGAGACTTCCTGCGGCACTGCGCCCAAGAGAAGAACTCACTAACGGGAAAGACCAGCACGCGGCTCGACTACGTCGGATTCCACGCCAAAGGCGGCATCGTTTTCAGAGACGGCCATGTGGAGATGAGTATGCGCGGCCAGCTCACCAGGCACCTGAGCGGGTTTTCCGCCGTGGCGGATGTCCCGAAATTCAAAAATACGCCAATAATCATAGGCGAGGCGGACCCGGACGGCGCTGCCGGAATGCCGGCTTCGGAATCGCCGGAGCGAGGTTATAGAAATGTCCCCGCCTACGGTGCCTACGTGGCGGCGATGATGAAATACAGCCTTGATTTGGCCGAGAGGGAAGGCGTCAATCTCAAGGGCGTGCTGTCCTGGGCCTTCATGTTCGACGGCATGCCGTGGTTCGACGGCTATCGCACACTGGCCACCAACGGCGTGCATAAGCCCGTCCTGAACGCCTTCAAAATGTTAGGGCAATTAAAGGGAAACCAGCTGCCTCTGACCAGTGACGGCGCGGTGCCGGTGGACGAAATTCTCAAATCGAGCGTTCGAGAACGGCCGGACATTAACGGAATGGCCGTTGCTGATGGCCAGGTCATAAAAATCTTACTCTGGAATTATCATGACATTATCGTCCCGGCAAAACCCGCCTCGATTCAATTGAAAGTCAAGCTGCCGGCAGATTTAGGAAACAAAGTCCGGGTGACACATTACCGAATTGACGATACCCACAGCAACGCCTATACGAAGTGGCTCGAATTGGGCAGCCCGCAGGATCCTACCCCGGCAATGATTGCCCAGCTCAAAGAGGCGATGGAATTGCAACTGCTGGAACCGTCGAAATCTATTGACGTCACGAATAATGAAGTGTCGCTCAACTTTGAGCTTCCTCGGTCCGGCCTTTCTCTTATCATCATGGAAAAATCCGGGGCATAAAGCAATTTACGGCATAGGCCCCGTGCTGATCCTACCACGCTCAGGAGATGACACGTCAATCGTCCATCATCCCTCGTCTATCATATCATATATGCAGTATTTTACCTATTTTAATTCTATCCTCTATACCCTATCAGCCAACCAGAGCGGTTTTAATGGCCTTGCGAATGATAATCTATCATGTTAATAAAATATTTCTCAAAAATCCCAAAAAATACTTGACAAAGTTAGGCAAAACTAACTATATTAGGTTAGGCTCATATATATGAGAATAAAACAATATGGCAGAGACGAAAAAGACAAAATTAAGCGCTTCCCTCGAAGATTATTTAGAGGCGATTTTCAATTTGGCCGGAGATAACAATATCGCCCGCAGCAAGGACATCGCCGAGCAAATCGGCGTCTCCAGAGCTTCGGTAACCGGAGCGCTGCGGACCCTGAAGAAAAAGGGCATGGCCAATTATAAACCTTACGATTATATCAGCTTAACACAATCCGGACAGGTCGCTGCGGCCGAGATAGCAAACAGGCACGAAATCCTCAAGTCCTTTTTTACCGATGTCCTCGGCGTTAAACCGGCAATCTCACAAGAGGCGGCATGTAAAGCCGAACACGCACTCGGGTCGGAGATTACTGCCAGACTTTTATCTTTTATCGAATTTGTCGGCCAAAGCAGTGAAAACGGCAACGATTTTATGGTCGAATTTCGTAAATTCTGCAAAAGAAGGAACAGGAAAATAAAAAAGTAAAAAAGCATGCTCCGGGCGGAATCGAAGGGGCCAAGAGAAACGAACTATGGAGATAAAAGAATTAAAGCCGCTATCAGCGATTCGGTCCGGCGAAAAAGTCAGGCTGGCGACCATAGAAGCCGGACGCGGCCTGAACAGCCGACTCGCATCGATGGGGCTTTTACCCAACGTGGAAATAACAGTCGTTAGTAACGGCCATCCCGGCCCGTTTGTTATCAGCGTCAAAGGCTCGAAGATGATGCTGGGCAGGGGTATGGCCCATAAGATAATGGTATGTGGTTGTGATGATGAAAAAAATCACGGCGGCACTGGCCGGAAATCCTAACAGCGGAAAAACTTCCATCTTCAACCAGCTCACCGGTGCGCACCAGCACGTGGGCAATTATCCCGGCGTGACGGTGGAGAAGAAACAGGGGAAGTGCAGGCACGGGGATTACGAGATTACGTTCGTGGACCTGCCGGGGACATACAGCCTGAGTGCGTATTCGACCGAAGAGCTTGTCGCCCGTAATTTCATTATCGGTGAGCATCCGGACGTCGTGGTCGATATCATCGATGCCTCCGGCATCGAGCGGAATCTGTACTTAGCCACGCAGCTTATCGAAATGAACGTCCCGCTGGTCCTTGCGTTCAATATGAGTGACATCGCCGAGCAGAAAGGCATGCTGTTCGATATCGAGCAGTTGTCAATGTTGCTGGAAGCGAAAATAGTCAAGACCGTAGGCAACAAGGGCAAAGGCAAAACGGAGCTGCTCGATGCGATTATCGAAACCGCCGGACAGACCAAAAAACCTCGCATCCATAAAATAAATTACGGCGATGAAATCGAGCACGAGCTGGAACGAATCGAAAAAGTTATCATAGAGAAGGAACAACAGCTTATAGAAAAATACGAGCCGAGATGGCTGGCAATCAAGCTTCTGGAGCAGGACGACGAGATTACCGCAAAAGTACACAGCAGGGAAGTGCTCGATACAGTAGCCGCTTCGGCCGTGCATCTAAAAGACATTTTCGGCGATAATCCTGAAATCGTCATGGCGGACAGGCGGTACGGCTTCATATCGGGCGCGTGCCAGGAGACGATTAAAACAACCGTCGAACTAAGGCATAATTACAGCGATATGATCGACGCCGTAGTGACACATCGCATCCTCGGCCTGCCGATTTTCCTGCTGCTGATGTACCTTACCTTCGTGCTGACGTTCAAGATAGGGGGTTATCCGATGGGCTGGTTAGAGTGGTTCTTCGGCCAACTGTCAAATGCGATAACAGCTCTATGGCCAGCGGGAAGCGACTACTGGCTCAAATCGCTCCTGGTGGACGGCGTCATCGGCGGAGTCGGTGGAGTGCTGGTGTTCCTGCCCAATATCCTGCTGCTGTTTTTGATGATCGCCCTGCTGGAAGATTCCGGGTACATGGCACGGGCGGCGTTTATCATGGACCGCATAATGCACAAGATAGGCCTGCACGGAAAAAGCTTTATCCCAATGCTTATCGGATTCGGATGTTCCGTGCCGGCGATTATGGCAACGCGAATCCTCGAAAATAAACGCAGCAGGTTCACGACAATAATGGTCATCCCGCTGATGAGCTGTGGGGCAAAATTGACTATTTATGCGCTAATCATACCGGCGTTCTTCCCGGAACACTGGCACGGGCCGATGATGTGGCTGATTTATCTGACAGGAATAATCATAGCCGTTATCTGTATAAAGATTTTGCGTCTGACGGTGTTCAGAGGCGAGACCGTGCCGTTCGTCATGGAGCTGCCGCCCTACCGCGTACCGACCTTCAAATCCATCTGTATCCACATGTGGCAGCGAGGCTGGATGTACCTGCGAAAGGCCGGCACGATAATCCTGGCCGTCTCGATTATGTTGTGGATTGCAATGAGTTACCCGAAACCCGGCCCGGATTCGCTCTCGGAATTGACGCCGCATCAGGCTCGGCAGGAAAAGCTGGAACATTCGGCCATCGGCAGACTGGGAAAGGCGATAGAGCCCGCACTCAAACCGCTCGGATTCGACTGGAAAATCGGAACGGCCCTTGTCGGAGCTACCGCAGCCAAAGAAGTCTTTGTATCGCAACTGGCAATTACTTATTCGGTCGGCGATGAGGGTGAATCGGGAAAGACACTTCGGCAAAAACTTCAAGCGAACTATACGCCTTTGACCGGTTTTTGTATTATGCTGTTCTGCCTGATTTATGCACCGTGCATCGCGACGGTCGCCATGACTAAGCAGGAGACGAATTCCTGGCGATGGGCGCTGCTGCAATTCTTCGGCCTGACCGCACTTGCGTACGTTATTACATTCATCGTTTTCCAGACCGGCAGCCGAATTTTCTGACACCCTGCGCAAGGCTGGCAGGCCAAACATCATATTTATACTAACAATCCATCATATTTGATATATTGATTTCCTAAATGTATGAATTTGCCCATCAACTGTCAAACAGCTGCTTACAACTTAATAGAACAAATTATCGAAACAACATGCTTTGGCGTTAATAAATCCTCTGTACACAGATATAAAATGAATATATACCAATTCTACAGTTGATTTTGCTTGACTAAAAAGGATTCATATTGTACAAATAGAACAAGGTAATAACTGTTGATTTGAACTTTTCAGCAGGAGAAATTTCCCCAAAACATCGATAAGACATATTGAATCATTGTTTCAAGTTGCTGTAAGGAGGACTGATATGTACAAGAAAATGTCTTATTTAATCTGTTTGTCTGTGATAATCGGATTGATTTTCACAAATATTGCAAACGCCCAGCTTGATCCAAGTCTCTTAGGTTGGTGGAAGCTGGATGAGACATCCGGAGATGTGGCCTACGATTCGTCCGGCAACGCTCGCGACGGCGATTTGAGGGCGGGACCAATATGGGTCGAAGGCCACTTCGGCGGTGCACTGCAGTTCGATGGTGAATATGACTATGTAGATCTACCGATCGACTCGATTTTTAGCTCGCTAACCGGTGTTAGTTGCTCAACATGGATTAATTTTACCGGTCAACTGGGAGGATACTGGGCGCGTATTTTTGACTTTGGAAGCGGTCCGGAAATTTACATGTTCCTCACAGCAAAAGGCCAGCTTACTACTGGTGAAGAGCCATTAATTTTCGGTCTTGGACAAGGCGGCTGGACGGATGAGGACCGTGTAACTACCGCCGAAACATATCCAGAGGGATTACCCGAGGGATGGCATCATGTAGCTGTAACAGTGGATTCGGAAGAACTTGTAGCTAAAATCTACATCGATGGTGAAGTCGCCGGAGAGAATTTAACTATGCGATATGGACCACAGAACCTCGGAGAACCTAACCAGAACTGGCTCGGTAAATCACAATATGAAGGTGATACACCTTTTGCCGGCTCTCTGGATGATTTCCGCATTTATGACTTCGCAATGACACCGAAGGACGTCCTGACCGTCATGAACGGCGGTATATTAATTTTTGAGATTGCCTCTCGCCCCAGTCCAACCGACGGGAAAGATGAGGTATCCCGAACACCCGTTCTTAGCTGGAAAAAAGGCCTTTACAGCAATGTACGTAATATTTACTTAGGAAAAGATTTTAATGATATCAACGAAGCGAGTTTATCCGACCCGCGCGGTGTAATGGTTGCGGAAAATCATGAAACGACAACATTCGAACCCGATATTCTCGACTACGGAGAAACCTATTACTGGCGTGTTGATGAAGTCAATGAATCGGGCGATCCGACAATCTATAAAGGTGACGTCTGGAGCTTTACGGCGGTGAACTTTATTTTGGTTGAAAACTTCGAAGACTTCGACGATGCCAACAATATCATATACGAAACATGGTTGGACTACTACGCGAATAATACAGGCATGACAGTCGGTTATTTTGAACCTCCATATGCCGAGAAAGACATAATTCACAGCGGCAAACAATCTATGCCCCTTTATTACGACAATGATGGTACCGTCAACGAGGGGACAGCTCTTGAGACAACCGGAACATTGTTCTACTCCGAAGCTGATCGACAATGGGCAGACGCACAGGATTGGACTATGGACGATATCGAAACACTATCGTTGTGGTTCAAGGGCCACCGGCCTTATATGGGATACTTTCTTGAAGAACCGGTAGGAACCTACACAATTAGAGGGGCCGGCGAGGATATCTATGGCTTCGAAGATCAGTTCCATTTTGTTTATAAGGAGCTTACCGGCAGTGTCAAGATTACTGCCAAGGTCGAGAGCCTTGACAACACCGACCCGTTTGCCAAAGCAGGCGTAATGATTCGTGATACACTCGATCCGAACTCTCGGAACATGACTGTGCTCATTACTCCTGAAAACGGTGTTCGATTCCAGTATCGTATGGTTAGTGGCGATGTGACGGACAGGCTATTCGCAGAAGGCGTTACCGCGCCTTACTGGGTCAGGCTGGAACGAACTTCGGGAGGATTGGTTAGGGCGTACCATTCCGCAAACGGCGTTGATTGGACGTCGTTTTCTCTGAAACAATTATCAGTAACTTTACCCATGTATGTCGGACTGGCCGTAAACAGTCATAATGCTGATATTGCGGCCGAAGCGGTGTTCTCCAACGTGACAATCACCGGTACCGGCAGCGAACAACCATGGCAGCATCAGGATATAGGGCTGATCGACAACTCTCCCGAGCAGTTTTATGTGGCACTCAACGACAGAGGAGTCGTTTATTACACCGATCCCGATCCCAACGCCCCGTTTAGCGGAGTGCTGAATCCTGACTGGACACAATGGCAAATTAATCTGCAGGACTTTGCAAATCAGGGTGTTGACTTAACCAATATCAGCAAATTATCTATCGGCGTGGGAACAAAAGGCAATACAACACCAGGCGGCTCAGGTAAATTGTACATCGATGATATCCGGCTATATCGACCTCCGGTACAACAAACGGAATAGACGGTATTTGTGCCCATATAATTAAATCGCATTATTTAGAACTTGTACCGACATATTCGGTGCAGGTTCTTTTTTTTAGCGATTAAACAAAGAAGGGGAAAATGAGTATAAAGCCGGTTTGAAAAAATGAACAGGATTTGGAAAGTAAATATTGACCGATTCGATAAGAAGAATAATATAATGCTATATAGCAGAGATTCAGCATCGCCCGAACAAGCACAGTAAAATAAACGTATATCACCAGAGAGTGAGGGGGCGCTTAACGATTGTAAGCGGAGGTAAAATATGGCTCAAAACGGTAAAAACAAGAAACCTCACAACGATGTGATAAATACCGGGGAAGAACTCGAAGAATGCCGGGCGAAATTCCAAATTCTGTTCGATAACGTCTGCAGCGGTATAGCAATTTACCAGGCCGTCAACGACGGTGAAGATTTTATCTTTGTGGATTTCAACCGGGCGGCCGAGGAGATCGAACATATCAAAAAAGAAGAGCTGACAGGTAAAAGTGTCACCGAGGTATTCCCCGGAGTCAGAAAGTTCGGCCTTTTCGATGTATTTCGCCGGGTGTACAAAACCGGCACGCCGGAACACCATCCGGTTTCCATATACAAGGACGAAAGAATAGCGGGCTGGCGGGAGAATTACGTATTCAGATTACCTTCCGGGCGGATTGTCGCGGTATATGACGATATCAGTGCGAGCAAACGCACCGAATTAATGTCACAGATGACCGACCAGTGCTTCCGTGCAATTGCCGATTATACTTACGACTGGGAGGTCTGGGTGGGTCCATCCGGCAGAGTGTTATGGACCAATCCGGCGGCCGAACGTCTCACCGGCTACAACGTAAAAGAAATTATGGCCATGAATGATTACCCGGAAGCGGTCGTATATGAACAGGACTGCAACCGTGTGATTAAAGCTTTTCAATCGGCCATCAGGGGAAGCACAGGCAACGACGTCGAGTTCAGAATCGTACGCAGAGACGGCAAGACCATCTGGGTTGCGATATCCTGGCAGCCGATATACGATGACAAAGGCCATTCGTTAGGACACCGCGAGAGCATTCGTGACATTACTTCGCGCAAAGAAGCGGAAGAAGCACTGAAAAAAGCAAAAAATGAAATTTAATCGGCCGGTTTCCGGCTCGATACCCACACATACCACCGGTATTTTTGTAATAAATCCACCTAAAAAGGCGTCTTAATTAGACAATAGCGGGGAAATAGCAGCCTAATTTTAACTTGACAGAGCAGTGGTTTATATGTTATTAATTAAGATAGGAAGATTTGATGGCAAATGTATTTTTGCCATCGAATCACATTCCTATAATCTGTGGTTTTTTGTTTGTATTTCGATTTTTGAAGAAGGATGGGCTTTTTAAGCATGCAACCGGATAACCTTTGGTCAGGTTTTTTCTCGGAGGTTGTATGCCCACATTTGAAGGAAGGAAAGAATACATATCTAACTAAAGATACTGTTTTCCCACTACATATCAAAAAATGAGTTTCTGTAAAAAACAAAGAAAGTTTTTATTAATAATTCAGGCACAATATAGAGGAGTAAAATTATGTGTACACAAAAGAGTTATCTCATCTCTTTAATGCTGATTTTAACTTTTGCAGGAATCAGCGCGGCCCAGGGGCTCGATCCCAATCTTGTCGGCTGGTGGAAATTTGACGAAGGGGCCGGCACTATTGCATATGACGAAACCGACTACTGGAACGATGGCGTATTATACGGCGGCCCGCAGTGGATAGAAGGCCGAATCGGCGGCGCGCTGGATTTCGACGGAGTTGACGACTACGTCAATTGCGGCGATGACGAAAGCTTCGATATCACCGGGCAGATTACAATGGCCGCATGGATTAATACGCGTACCGCGGCCAACAGTCAGCATCAACATTACTTAGGTAAAGGAAATAACAGTTATTGTATCAAACAAAATTCCGGTAATAATTTGGAGGTAGTGATTTACATCGGCGGCTGGAAGGTCGCTACGAGTCGGATTGACGAATCTTTCGGTAATGAATGGCATCATATGGTCGGAACTTATGACAGCAGTCAAATCAAATTATACGTTGATGGCGAATTGATGTCCACAACAAATCAAACAGGCGCGATCGCAACCAACGCCGACCCGGTCAGGATAGGGACAAGAGACGGCACACGCTGGTATCACACCGGTGGAATCGACGACGCCCGTATTTACAACCGTGCAATTTCTGCCGTCGAGGTCAAGAAACTGGCCAGTCCGGAAAGAGCTTCCAATCCCATCCCGGCCGATGGAAGCGTTACCACCGAAACCGAAGTGACTCTCCAGTGGGATGCGGGACTTAACGCGGCAACTCACAACGTGTATTTCAGTGACGATGAGCAGGCCGTTATCGACGACGCCGTACCGGTAATAACCCTCGACCAGACCAGTTACGGTCCCTTATCGCTCGAATTAGGAAAGACATATTCCTGGCGTGTCGATGAAGTCGAGGCCGATGGAACTACGATTAATACCGGGGAAATCTGGAGTTTTACGATTCAGCCGTTATCGGCTTATAATCCAAGCCCCGCGAATGGAGAAAAATATGTGGACATTAACGCCGACCTGGCCTGGAGTCCGGGCTTTACGGCAGAATCGCACGATGTGTATTTCGGAACCGATGAAACTGCACTGGCATTCAAAGGTAACCAGACGGAAACTGCCCTTGAGATTGATACTCTCGAATATAATACCGTCTATTACTGGCAAGTTGACGAGCATAATAACGATATGACGATAACAAGCGGCGAGCTTTGGAGTTTCAGAACGATACCCGAAACCCCCATTACTGACCCGAACCTGGTCGGCTGGTGGAAGCTTGACGACGAAGAAGGTAAATTGGCACTCGACTGGTCCGGCTATGGAAACAACGGCTCAATTGCAGGAGAGCCGCAATGGATCATCGGCCAGTTCGAAGGTGCACTGGCTCTTGACGGAGTTGACGATTGCATAGATATCGGCAATCCCGAAATACTTGATATTAATGATTCAGTCGTTACCGTTATGGTGTGGGTAAAAATGGAAGAAGCCGGAAACAGCGCAGACCAGTCCTTCGTGACAAAAGGCAACGACAGCTACGGATTAAGACACGCCGGTTCAAATAATATCCAATTCCGCATCAGTGACACTACTCTCGTTGACACACCCGTGGATAATTCATTTAACGGCGTATGGCACCATGTGGTCGGTGTCTGTGATGCAAGCCAATTAAGGTTGTATATCGATGGTACACTAAAGAATACAACGAACAACTCGGGCAGCGTCCCGAGCAGTATTTACAACGTTAATATCGGAAGAGAATCCGTCGGGAATCGATTCCTGTATTACGGGGCCATAGACGATGTAAAAATCTACGATCGCGTCCTGACACTCGAGGAGATCCAGGGTACGGTCAGAGGCAACCCGCTTCTTGCCTGGAATCCGGGCCCGGGTAACGGGGCGTTACTGGATTTAATCGGCTTCGAACAATTGAGCTGGTCGCCGGGAGACGAAGCGGCCGAGCACGATGTGTATATAGGAACCGATAAAGAAAGCGTAGTCAATGCCAATACGTCAACTACCGACATATATCGCGGCCGCCAGCAGAATACCACCTTTACAATTGACGAAGGTGTTCAGGCGAACCAATCCTACTTTTGGAGAATCGATGAAATCAATAACGATTCGACAATCAGCAGAGGCGGAATCTGGACCTTTACAATAGCCAACTATCTCATTGTTGACAACTTCGAGTCATACAACGACCTCGATGAAAACACGGAAGGTTCGAAGCGAATCTATCTGACATGGCTCGACGGATACGACAATCCGAACACAAACGGCTCGACCATGGGATATCCGGAACCGGCTTTTGCTGACGGTGAACATTTCGTTGAAACGACGACTGTCCATAGCGGCGGCCAATCTGCTCCGATTTTCTACAACAACACTGTCGCAGGCGTTTCCGAGGTGACAGCCAATACGGACTCGCTGCACGTCGGCCATGACTGGACCAGAAATTCTCCGGATACCCTGTCAATGTGGATTTACGGCGACCCCAATAATTCCACTACGGAACAGATGTATGTTGTGATAAACAACACAAAGGTGGTCTATGACGCCAACCTGGTAGATGCAAGCTGGCAGGAATGGACTATCGACATTACTACGCTTGGTCTGAACTTAAATAATATCTCGACGATAACTATAGGCTTTGAGCCGACCGGCGCCGTCGGTGGTGAAGGTGTGGTATTCGTCGATGACATCTGGTTGTATTTCCCTGTGGATGAGCAGGTCGGTGTCCTGGATTAAACAGGGACAATAGCTTCAACTTCGTATAGGTCAGGGGCCTTTGCCGGTAATCGGCAAAGGCCCCTTTTTTATTTATTCTGCTAAATATTAAAAAATATCGCGATATCAAAAGCAGCTAATCAATTCGGCGATATCAGCTCAATCCCTTCGCCTGTTCCCAGGTTGCGTGAATACTTCCTGTCCTTCGGATTGTTCCAGTGCTCGTGGACACCGAGACTTTTTAGGGCGGTCCCATCGCCTTCCGGGTCGTAAGTCGTACCGGACGGCGGTTTGTCTGCCAGCGCCGCTTCGTGCATATAATTATCCGGATTGCCCCTGACGTTCGTAATGTTCGGATTGATCTGCTGCTCGTTCCGCAGGAAGTCCAGCCCGACTGAGTCAATCGCCACCATATCCTGCGAAACAAGAATACTGGAGAACCAGTCGTCGTCAAACGCGGCGAATTTCGTGACGGGGCCGCTTTGAAACGTCGCCGGATACAATGCGTCTATCATATACAGGAATGTCTTGCCGCCCAGCTCCCTGTGACCGTTGAGATTAACAAGACAGTTATATGTCCCCATGCCGTCTCTTTGGCTGCCGTAGTCGTGCAGCGGTCTCGGGGTCCAGCCGCCGCCATTTGGAAAATACGTGGTGCCGAAGTGGTTCTTTGCGCATAATGTCACTCCAAACATCGAATGGGCCCTCATCAGCGCCAGATTAATCATATACTTTGTTTCGGTGACGCATTTCGGCAGGTATGCAGTACCCGCCCTGGTCACAAGCGGATTGTCGGTATCGGCAGTCGCACCGATTCGCCCGTTGTCGGCGCTGTCGGGCGCGACTACAAACCTGATGTTCTGGAAATTTTCATCGGTATTGCTTCTGATTTTATTATAAATCGGATCACCTATATACCGCGAGGCATCGTATATTGTTATATCGGAACCGGACACACCCGCCTTATTTATAAGCTGGTCCACAAGCGAGTAGATAACATGAGGGCTGGGTAATCCGATGTTCGGCGACCAGCCGCGTCCCCGTTCCTGGTTCATATTGATTTTGATGGCGATTTTCTGGCCCTTTTTGTAACCCGCATCACCGGAGCCTTTTGTCTTGTTGAAGTGCTTAAAAAGTGCATCCCACGCACTCGAATCACTCGTTTGCCCGGTAAGTTGCTGAATGGATTTGGAAATCATGGCATCGACCCTGCTCTGGTCGGTATTCTCGTCATCCCACCAGCTCCCCTTCTGCCGGTCCCAGTTGGTTGCATCGGGATCGCGAATCCATACGACCCGGCCGGGATGAATTCCCTTGGCCAAGCCTATCGGGCTGTTGGGCGGCTCGGACGGCTTGAACGCCGTTGTCGCAGACCTGATCTCGGCAATACTAAGTGTCCCCCAAACAATCATCACTGCCGTAAAAATAAAAATGCCGGCCGATATATATCGCGATCTCTTGACCAGTCCCCTGGCTTTGCGATATGCCAGAGACGAACCAACCAACCCGACAATCCATACTACAAAACCGCCGGCCAGTGGCGCCGCCAGACGCTGACACGGGTAACTCGCACGAGAAGGTTTCGGTATAACGCGAATTAAAAACCAGATAAGCGATACAAGACCAATCAAAGGGAACAGCCATATAAGCCGGACGTATTTACCCTGTCCGGCGTTAAGATTGTTTATCTTCGAATGGACATTACTCCCCTTGTGCAAACAAGAATTATTTTTTACCGGATGACGATTTGTTGATGATTTCGACTTTTTCATGTGTGTCATTTGATAAACACCCCAAAAAATAATATCTCTTCCCGAATGGAAATCCCAACTCAACCGACGGCTTACTTGTATCGGTGTAAGGCATAATTCAGGACGCGATCGATGAATTCCTCGTAAGAGTATCCGCACTTCTCAGCAGCCTCGGCGACTTCTTCGCCGTAGGCAAGATCAGGATTCGCATTGGCCTCGAGAATAACAACCTTATTATCATGCGTAAGTCTCAGGTCGATTCTTCCATAGTCTCTCAAATGCAGCACACGATATACTTTCTTGCATACATGGCCGATATTTTTTTCCACCACCGGGTCGAGCTCGGCAAAGTCATATTTTATATTCCACTTTTTCCTGTACTCTTCATCCCATTTTACACGGTAAGTCGCAAGTTGAGGGCCCTCTTTGCCCAAAGAATCGAAATGACACTCGCGAATCGGAAGCACAACGAGCTTTTTATTGCCCAAAATACCGACGTACAACTCCCGGCCTTTGATATATTCCTCTGCAATCGCCGGCTGTTCCCACCTATCATGCATAAATCGGACACGCTCCTGCAATTCCGTATCATCGCTTACCAGCGAAGCATTTGAAATTCCCTCGGAGCCGTCTTCCAGCGCCGGTTTGACAACCAGCGGATAATGAACCGTTTTGGTAACGCGAATCTTTTGGCCATGAGGCAAAGAGTAAAAATTAGGAACGCGAATCTTATGTAAACTCAGCAGCTCCTTACACAATCGCTTGTCACGAGAGAGCATCAATCCCATAGCCCCGGTGCCCGTAAAAGGGACGCCAATCATTTCAAGAAGCCCGGCGATATTTTTATCCAGACTTCGGTTCCCCTTGAACGCCTCGGTAAGGTTGAAAACTATATCGGGTCTGTGTTCCGTGAGCGTTTTCACAATTGTTTCGATATCCCTGACCGCCCCAAGAACCGAAACCTTATGCCCAAGGTCGCGCAGCGCCTCGATGACATGGTATTCCGTGGTCGGAACATCAGGAGAAACCTCGAAATTCGGATCGCTGTCCTTTACTTCCGTGGCATCTACCAAAACCGTTATGTTCAATTTTCGGCCCATTAACGTGTATGCCTCCCAACTATCCTGAGTGTATTACTTGCAATAGCAGTCAGCAAAGCGGTAATACCCACAATATTCTCCGTCTGACCGGGCCTGGCAAAAAGGTCAAGTGCATCGCAGCGAAGAATAAGGGTATTGACCAACTGATGAATATCGTGCTTTCGGTGGCCGGTCCACCGTGTAACGCTGTCTATCAGCTCTCGCCGATGGTGACGCAGAAACTTCGAGGCCTTCTGATTCGCAGGACCGCTCGGCTTCAAACCAAAGAGGGAGATAAGACTATCGTCATAAAATCCCTGGAATCCGCTGCCCAGAACCTTGCGTTTACGCTCGTAATGAGCTGCAAGAGTCGAAGTCATCCGTGAGGCCGACCACGGCGGCTGCCCGTGAACCGTCTTTACGGGCGCAATGTTTGAAATATGTTTCATCAAGCCGTCCACATACCACAGCTTCTTAATAACGGGCCAGTTTCGATACTTCTGCTCCCAGCAACTTTGTGGCGTGAGCCAAACGGCAAAAGTCTCGGCAAAGTCCTCATCAGGATGAGACTGGGCATAGTTGTCCTGAAGGTTTATTACAAAACGCCTGGAATAGGGCTGATAGGAATAGGAGTCCGAGTATCTTGTCGAGAAAGAGCCGAACAATTCGCGCCATCTTGTCTTCTTGTATAACTGGTATGCGTAATTCAGGGCGTGACCGCATTCATGACGCAGAAGCTTCATACAGGACTCTTCGGTTCCCCCTTCCACTTCGTACATCATCTTTTTCTCAAGCTGCTTTAAACGCGGATGGGCAAGGCAGAACGGTATCCCGATAATCGGGATTTTGTCGGGGCAAAGCCACTCATCGGTGAGATAACATGGAGGATGAAAACATATCCCCTTGGCACCCAGCTCTTCATACACCCTCTCTATCAGCAATTGCAGCTCGGAGCCCTGGATCTGTACGCCGAGGTCGCGAACGCGTATTTTCAGGATTTCTTCGTCCGGCAGCTTTTCCCAATCTTTTATTTTACCGGCCTTTGCCATTGTTTTTTAAGCCCACTATGCTTATAACAACCGTAAAATCATATACTTACAGCCAGCAATTAATACATTTTTTGACACCGGAGACTATGATAACATAAATCTGTCGTATGAACAAGAATCTGCAATTTTCTAAACCGTGAATTGTCGTTACTTCTTATCTATAATAAAAAAAAGCCCCCGAATAAATCCAGGGGCCGAATATTCTTTGTTGATACGTTTTTTATTCTATTACGTGAATGTTTTTCTTTTTACACATTTGTTTTAGCACTTTCGGCCAAACGGTCGCACTGACTTCGCCGATATGGGCCTTTTTGAGCAGGAGCATAAATGTGCGGGATTGCCCGATGCCGCCGCCGATGCTCAGAGGAATTTCATTATTGACGATGGCCTGATGATACGGATATTCGAGCATATTGAGCAGACCGGAAAGCTCCAGTTGCTCGACAAGTGTCTCGGCATTAACACGGATGCCCATGGATGTAAGCTCATGGCGACGTTTGGTTACAGGGTTCCAGACGAGAATGTCACCGTTCATACCGTGCATTGTCCGGCCGTCTTCGGTTTTCGTTTCGGTGACCCAGTCGTCGTAGTCCGCAGCCCGCATCTCGTGCGGATAGCCGTCCTCCAGGACCCAGCCTATGCCGATAATGAAAACAGCCGGATATTCCTGTAAAATCTCTGTCTCTCGCTGCTTGCGAGGTAAATCTGGGAATTTTTCGAGTATCTCTTCGGCGTGAATGAAGGTCAGCTCATCGGGCAGGTCCGGGTATTTATCAGTTTTCAACTGTGGGAAAAGCCCCTGAACATGCGTCTCGGCGCCTTTGAGAACCTTCCAGATTTTTCCTACAACTTCCTTTAGAAAATTAAGGCTACGCTGCTCGGCGGTGATTGCCAGCTCCCAGTCCCACTGATCAACGTATGCGCTATGGTCGTGGTCGAGGAAGTAGTCTTTACGGACGGCCCGCATGTCGGTCAGCAGGCCCTCGCCCATATTCATTTCAAATTGCTTCAGGGCCATACGTTTCCATTTCGTAGCGGCCTGTACGACCTGAACATCGATCGGATTCTTGTCTCTATCGTTCGAGATATGGAACTGGATCGGCGTTCGCGAACCGTCACGGTCGAGCATGTCGTTGACGCCGCTCTCGACGTCCACAATCAAAGGAACGGTCACGCGGATAAGGTTCAGCTCTTTACAAAGGTTCTGCTCGATGTAGTCCTTGACGGCGTATGTGGCAATCTGAGTTTCCTTCGGACTCAGCAGAGAACTGTAGTCACCGGGAAGAATTTTTTCCAGTTCGTTATAGTCGCCGATACCCGGACCGGCCAAATCCGCTTTCTTTTCGTCTGTCATTGTGTTTTCTCCTATGTATTTTTCTCTTTTTACAAAATAGAACAATTAATTTTAGCTATGTTTTTTCTCTGAGCCAGGCGGTGAATTTTTCCAGACCGTCCCGGATGGATGTCGAAGGTTTATATCCCAAATCTTTTCCGGCCCTGGTGACATCGGCGTAGGTGTGTTCGACATCACCGGGCTGTGGAGGCAGGTACTGTCGAACGGCTTTTTTACCGAGAGCTTTTTCAATTTCCGCGATTAAATCGTTGACCGTAATCGGTTGCGACTCGCCGAGATTGTAAATATTAAAGCCTTTACACTTTTCGATCGCCGCGGTTGTGCCGTCGATAATATCGTCAATATATGTGAAGTCGCGCATCATCGAGCCGTCGCCGTAAACGGGTATGGCTTTACCCTGCTCGATGAGTTTTGCGAATTTATGGATAGCCAGATCCGGTCTCTGCCGGGGGCCGTAAACGGTAAAGTAACGCAGGCAGGTTATGGACAAACCTTCAAGATGATAATATGTATGGCAAAGCAATTCGCAGGCCTTTTTGGTAGCGGCATAGGGCGAGATGGGAAAATCGACGTTGTCCTCTTCGGAAAATGGAACTTTCCTGTTGTTACCGTAAACACTCGAACTCGATGCGAAGACGAATTTGCCGATTTTGTACTTTTTGGCCGCCTCAAGCAGGACCATCGTGCCGTTGATGTTGACATCGGCGTAAAGCAAAGGCTGTGCAATCGAAGGACGAACACCGGCTCTGGCCGCCAGATGCACGATTACATCGATATCGTCACCGACCGTCCCGTCCATAGTGACGCTGTCACGTATGTCGGCCTCGACGAGCCGGAAGCCCGGATTTTCAAGGCACGTTTTGATATTTTCGCGTTTGATTCCGGGATCGTAGAAATCATCGAAATTATCGACCCCGACCACATTCCAACCGCCCGCAAGAAGACGCTCGCAAAGATGCGAGCCGATAAAACCGGCAACTCCTGTTATCAATGCTTTCATAAGTTTTTTCTAATCTATTTTTTTGTATTATTAATTACGCCGACAAAAAAGTCGCTACTCCAACGGCCCCTAAAATCAAGCCCATAAATTGAAACAATCCTTCCGATTGTTCCCGGCTCCATTCGAGAATAGGCGATGTTTTTTTCGGTCCGAAACTAAATATTAAAAAACCTTCGGCCATAAAAACAACTCCACAGATAAATATCACAATCGGATATCTGCATTCACGGGCCCCGATAAAGAAAACAGCCGCCAGGGCGAGATTTATAACGCCGTCAAAATAAATCCGGCTGCCCTTTTGAAAAAAAGTAACGAGCCGCTTTGCAATATCCGGTCTCAACATATAAACAATTGCTATCAGAGCCAATACAATGCCCAAACTCTTAATAACAATCTGCATCTGCATCACTTATTTACTATATTATTCGGACAATATACCGGTCGATTTATCCGGAGACGGTAGCTCTTCCAATGCTGTGGTATTCAATTCCCGCTTTTTTAACAACATCCGGGTCGTATAAATTTCTGCCGTCGAAAATAACAGGATTTTTCAGTTTCGCCACAACGGCTTCGAAATCGGGATTCCGAAATTCCTGCCAATCGGTAAAGATAACGAGGGCGTCGGCGTTATCGAGAGCATCGTATCCGTTCTGGAATATCCGGATTTTATCACCCAGCACTTTCGCCGCCGAAGAGGCCGCCTCGGGATCGTAAGCTTTTATCTTCATCCGACAATCGAGTAATTTCTTAATACAGTTAATCGCCGGTGATTCTCGGATATCGTCGGTTCTCGCCTTAAAGGCCAGTCCCCAGACAGCTAACGTGGTCTTATTTTCACGACCGGCAAAATAATCGGTAATGCGTTTTGCGAAACGCTGCTGCTGATTGATGTTCACCTGCTGTACCGCTTTGGCTATCGTCATCTCGACATCGTGCTCGGAACCTGTATGAATCAGCGCCCGAATGTCTTTCGGGAAACAGGCGCCGCCGTAGCCGACGCCGGGAAATAAAAATGCAGAGCCTATTCTTGAGTCACTGCCGAGGCCGTGTCTTACCTGTTCGACATCCGCACCGAGCTTCTCGCATAATACCGATATTTCATTCATAAATGAGATTCTCGTCGCCAGCATGGTATTGGCGGCGTACTTCGTCATCTCGGCTGAGATGGTGTCCATAAACAGTATTCGGCTGCTCTTTCTCATGAACGGGCTGTATAACTGTTCCATAACTTTCTCGACTTCTAGATTCGTTGTGCCGATGATTATCCTGTCGGGACTCATAAAATCTTCAACCGCCGCGCCTTCTTTAAGAAACTCCGGATTGCTGATATAATCGAAAGGAATATCGGTTTTCGATTTTATGATCTCGATAACCTTATTGCCTGTCCCTACAGGCACAGTGCTTTTGGTCGCAATTATTCGATAGGCACTGAGGCTCTCGGCGATGCCGTTTGCCACTGAAATTATTGCCGATATATCGGAAGAACCATCTTCAGCCGAAGGCGTGCCAACCGCGAGAAAAATAATAAGTGAATTATCAACACCGTATTTCAAATCGGTCGTAAAATGCAGCCGGCCGAGCTTTACGTTATGTTTTACTATTTCCGTCAGGCCCGGTTCATAAATGGGGATGACTCCGTTTTTCAGACCGGCGATTTTTTCTTCATCGTTGTCCACGCAGATGACATTTTTTCCCGCCTCCGCCAGGCACGCTCCCGTAACCAGGCCCACATAACCGACACCAGTGACACAAATTTGCATGATATAGTCTCCTGTTCTTGTAATCACTCACCCAGACCGAGCAATTCGCCCTATATCGAAAACATCATATCTATTGCCGTTTCCATTAAATAAGTTTCACTTTTTTCTTATGTCATTCCGCACTTGATGCGGAATCCAGAACTAAAAAACTGGATTCCACCGTAAGGTGTCCCCAGCGGGACTGCCTTTCGCAGGAATGACAAAAAGTGACAATTACTTTTTAGAAACGTCACTATAAAAAGAAATTCT
>Ga0315537_1000445_pt1 | contig 31987 bp, 25 predicted proteins | sample SalMarSW160270MG_FD_203091 | JGI IMG/M metagenome (GOLD analysis project Ga0315537, IMG submission 203091) | Salt marsh sediment microbial communities from the Plum Island Ecosystem LTER, Massachusetts, United States - Salt Marsh Sediment SW1602-70 ... | reverse complement strand
CCAATCGGAATCAATACCTGACAATCCTGCTGGAATATGATGATGCAAAACACCGGTACCATCCGAAATTGAGTACAGACGGGGAACACTGGACAGAACTCCCTGCAGAAAGTGTTGCCTTGAATGCGGATAGCACAACCGTTTTTATAAACTTCCCGGTAACTTCGGATACAACCTGGATTGCCGGACAGGAAATCATTGACTCAAAACGGGTACTTTCATGGTGCCATTCATTGGAAGAAAAAGGCAATGTCAGGCTTACTCAGGTTGGTGTCTCTAAACTCAACCGGCCACTTTATATGATGGACACTAACCGGGATGGACCGAAAGATAAACCAACCGTGATTATCCTCGGCAGGCAACATCCGCCTGAGGTGACCGGATTTTTTGCCATGAAGGCGTTTGTTGAAACAATTATTGAACCATCTGAATTATCGGAATTATTTTTACGTGAATTCAGGGTACTTATTTTTCCTCTTATGAATCCCGATGGTGTCGACCTTGGTCACTGGCGGCACAATGCGGGTGGCGTTGATCTGAACCGGGACTGGGGAACCTATTACCAGCCGGAGGTCAGGCAGGTTGCCGATGCCATTGTCAAAGAATCAAAAAAGAAGAAAGCACCAGTTATCCTTGGCCTTGATTTCCATTCAACCTGGTATGATGTCTATTATACCAAAGAAGTCGATCCTTCCACACTTGTGTTGGGCGACTTCAAGGACCGGTGGTTGGAAGAAATTGAAAACAGGATCCCGGATTATACCGTGAATGAGGAATGCACAGAAGTAAATTCAGCCGTTTTTTCGAATAATTGGTTTTACAAACAATTCAATGCAATCGGGATAACCTATGAAATCGGCGATACCACACCACGTGATTTCATAGAAACAAAAGGCAAAGTTTCCGCCATTGCCATGATGGAATTGTTGCTGGAATATCAAAAACAGGAATTTTAGTGAATATTGTATCTGGATGCTGAATAATTTAGTTAAATTTTATTATCTCCAAATAATTAAAATAATTTTAGAAGCCTGAAAGGCTTATATATAATAGCACAGGGCAACGCCCTGTGCTATTAATTCCAAGGTCAATAAGCCCTGAAAGGGCGAAATACCAAATTTTGAATTACTATATTCAGTAAACACAAAAACATGTCACAATCTTTAGCAAAAGTATATATTCATATAATTTTTAGTACAAAAAATCGGATTCCATATATTAAAAATGATATTAAAAATGAATTAGGTGCATATATTGCAGGAATTCTTAGAAATATTAAATCAGATGCCATCAAGATTAATGGTACTGAGGATCATCTGCATATTCTTTGCACATTACCACGGACAATTTCTATTGCAAAACTTCTTGAAGAAGTTAAAAAGAGCTCATCAAAGTGGATAAAGACTAAAGGGATAAAATTGAGCCAATTCTCCTGGCAGGATGGGTATGGAATTTTCTCTGTTTGCAGTTCTAGGTTGCAGGAAACTATTGAATACATAAGCAACCAAGAGGGTAAGCATAAAATTCTAAGCTTTAAGGATGAATTGAAAAAATTTCTCGATTCTTATGATATTGATTATAATGAAAAATATCTTTGGGATTAATATATCGCCCTTTCAGGGCTCTATTATTTATCGATGTTCTATTCACAGGGCGTTACCCTGTGCTGCAATATATTCCCCCTTTGGGGGAAAAAATAAAATATAAATTTTGAATTGCATAATAATACTTATTGCACACTTTCTTTATAACCAAATCTACAATAATCATGAATTTCTACATACGACTCATTCTTTTTCTGATCATTAATTTCGGTGCGTTGGGCATCGGAGGTGTATTGCAGGGCGGGGGTGCCCGTTCGGCATGGTACCAGGAACTGAACATTGCTCCCTGGACCCCGCCGGGCTGGATGTTTGGAGTGGCATGGACCGCCATCATGCTCTGCTTTTCCTTTTACATGGCTTATTTAACCAATGCGACCGATTCACGGTTCGTTTACGTTCTGTTCCTGATCCAGGTGTTGCTGAATGTAAGCTGGAATCCCATCTTCTTCCGGTATCACCATGTATTTTGGGGATTGCTGGTTATTGCAGCCCTGCTCCTGGTGGTGGGTTTCTTTCTCTTCCGTTACCTGAGGATCATGGATTGGAAAAGTTTGCTCATTCTTCCCTATTTCCTCTGGCTGATCGTTGCCACTTCGCTGAATGCGTATATCCTGATTAAGAACTGATCACTCAATATCCACCAGATCTTCGTAACCAGACTCGCCTTTCACTGCAACTGCCCTCAGCTGACCCACACCGGCAGCATAGTACTTGTGTTCAACAACACCCGGTTCCAGAAGGTTCCATTCCGCTATTTGCAGACAATCGGTAAACGAACCATAGGGTACAGTTACAGCCTCATAGATACTCAGGATCAGGCCTACATCTTCCGCTTCCCCGGCATAATACTCCTGCCGGTACCAGATCCCCGGTATGGTATTTGCCAGCATGATAATACCGGGCAATGCACCATCCACACCCGCTTCCCATGAACCCGCTGTACTGACAACCTCCCCATCCTCTATCTCCCTTGAAGCTTCACCGAAATACCACACGTTCCCCTCCCTATCCTGGGCATACCAGTCATCGGTATCTTCGATGAGTTCACCATCCACATATTCTTTTGCATTCACCACAACACACGTTACACCCAGAATGATCTTTGTTTCACCGGTGTATTCCTCTTCAACCCTTACAGTCGCACCATCCTCATCCTCTCCTTCGTAAATATAGGTTTTACCCGTATCAATAGGGAAAAAGGTGTTCCCTGTGATGTTCGTCGACTCAAAATTCTCAGGATCGATCCGGACAAAATAGGGCATGTCAGCCGGATTCTCACGCTTTGGACCATTATCATCTTCGCATCCCGGATTCAGGATTAAGCAAACCACAATGAAGATCCCCATTAATGTAATTTCGGTTTTTCGTTTCATGGTATTGTTTTTCTGACAATTTACAAATAAAATCGGTAACGGCTATTTTCCTGATCTTCCTCAACCCCGCATTGGAAAATCCCCCATTTATCCGTAATTTTCACTGCAATGTAAATATCATCCCTTGTTATTTAAGGGGCTCATGGAATTTTTTGGTTTCAATGATTAGGAAAACATACTTCTGGTCTTTTCTTTTTGTTGCTATTCTGCAAAGCATCATGCCGGCTGACAGCCAGGACTGGACCTGGTGGAACGTAAAGCACAACTGGGATGGCGTAACACATTGGACCCGCTACCTGATTATTTCCCCATCCTACCTGGGACCAAATGCACTTCCAGTCCCTGCAATAAAATACGGAACCATTCTACAGGATTTTACCCTTGACATCGGAGCAGAGGGGCATTTCAGTCAGGGTGATAAAACAATCAATCTATATACGGATATCTTTATCCCGGTTTGCAAAAACCGGGCTGGTTTGAATCTTACCTGGATCCCGGTTGAGTATTACCGGATGGACACCATTACCCGGGATGAAAGGAGAGCCAGGGATTACGATGGGCAGGGATTTGCCACGGGTGACCTGATCATCGGGACATACATACAGATCCTGAAAGAGAGGGATCGGTTGCCCGATGTCCTTCTAACGATTAATCTAAAAACAGCAACCGGCTCAAATATGGCCGGTGCCAGGTATACTGACTCACCCGGATACCATTTCGATCTTTCATTCGGAAAAAGCTATCCGGTAGAAAAACCACACCTCAGGTATTTCAGGGTGTATGGGATGATGGGACTGTATGTTTATCAAACCCACTATGACAAAAACTATCAAAACGATGCCTTTTTGTATGGAGCAGGTATCAACCTGGGATGGAAAAGATTCATTATTGAAAATCAGCTTGGCGGTTACATCGGTTATATCGGAGATGGAGACCGGCCCATGGTGTACAGGTTGAATATTAAGAGCCACAGGAATGCCAACTTGAATTTCAAAATCGGATTTCAACAAGGATTTATTGATTTTGATTATTCAACCATCCGTTTATCTGCTATAATAAGTATCCAGACACTCTACAGAAAAAAATAGTTTAATGTATCCCTGCCTTGATCAACTCCATAGCCGTTTCCATATACACATCCCTCCCATCCAGCAGGTCCCGTATGGTCTCATGGACCGGGTAATCGGGTTTAATGGGTTCCCGCTGATCCATACCTTGCACAGCCACTGCAAATGGACTGCGACCGAAATAGAGCATGAACCGGGTATTATTCAGGTAGACCATCAAATCCCTTCCTGCATTGCAGGTATAGGTCGCTCCGCTTTCGGTCCCTACAAATTTCCCTATTCTATGGTATTTTAACAGGGCACAGAAATGGCCGTTGGTCGAAAAACAGCGCCCGTCAAGGAGCGTGTACAGGTTGCCTGTAAACCGTTTGTCCGCCAGGGGAATGGGGTTGGCAAATTCAGCATACCTTCCATAGGGTTCGGCAAAATAGGGCACCGGTTCGTGTTCCAGGTATGAAAAGAGTGGCACAGAACAAAACGGATCGCCCCCGTCATTCTTACGCAAATCGAGGATCAGGTTCTTCATGTTCTTTTCTTTAATCAACGTAAAACAACTGTCCAGGAATCCTTTAAAGTAACCCACCCGGTCATAGTAGATGAATGTATTGATTGTCATAATGGCTGTGCTTTTCTCTTCAAGAAGTTTGAGGCTTAACTCGGGAACATCATGGGTGCCGAATACAATGCTTCTGACGGATTGAAGCGTGGCAGGATTCAGTATGATCTCTTCTTTGGTTTCTGCTCCGGGCATTGTATACTGTACACGGTACTCATCCGGAAAACCGAATCGTCTTGCATAGATCATGGGGAATCGCTGCTCTACTGAAGTGCGTTTAAAGTTAGAATTATAACCGTCAGCCGAATAATTGGCTGTCATTTCGTGGTAAATGTCCCTTGCAGGACGGTTGTTAATTGTATGAATGATGCTGCCAACAGGTACCTGGACCGAATCGGTATAGCTACCGGACACCACCATATGCCTTTCAAGGATCCTGATCTGCAATGGAAATAGGTTTTCCGGTTCCATATCCCAGAAATCACCCGGCATCCAGAGGTTGGTATGGCCGCAACCCACTTTCTCTGTCAAAGGAGTGATTATTTTGAAGAATTCATTCGGCGACATTGGATGGTCAATCAATCGATATTGCCGGTCAAAGAGGGAGTCAAATTCCTCTTTGGGTGTGTACCTGTACATACAGCCGTGATTATCTTCCAGTGTTTGCCTTACTTTCAAAAAATCTTCCTGAAGTTCATCCACCGGAAATCTCACTTCCAACCCGATGCTGCCCAACCGGTATGGATTGGTGATGTAGGTTCCCACAGGAGGGTCTCCGGTTTCACTGCCGATCGCTAAGGTTCGGTTTCCATACGGAAGATTGTCCGGATTGGCTTTGGTTTCATAGAAAACCTTCCCATCCGGTTTAAGAACAGCATATTTGTATTCAATCACCTCCCCGGTATCCCCCTGAATAATAAAATTACCGGAAAAGATGAGGTCCTTCTCTTTGTCTTCCAGAATGTATTCATTGCCCGACCAGTCGCAGAAACTGCCACGCAAAAGTACCCGGTCAGCGGCAACAGTATCCAACAACCCCTTGTTAAAGGGATCGGTCATGTTAACCCGGAAAGTAACCGTCGTTTGAGCATGGCTTGAAGCACAAACTACCAGAGAAAAAAAAGCGATGATTATTCTAAACATGAGTGGCTGAATTTTTATTTAACATTGAATGAAATATTTGAATGCAATGCAATAAAAATAAGGAATAATACCCAGAAAAGACAGGCTATTTTTGTACATTTGAAAGAAGATTTCATCATTCCAAGTAATAACCAAAAATCAGAAAAAATGAAAACAAGATTACTTTTAACACTATTGCTTGCTGTGGTATCCTGTTTTTCTTCACTTCTGGCACAGGGATTTACACCACCAACTGAAGGAAAAGCCGTTGTATATTTCGTACGATTTACCATATATGGGAAACCCATGACATTTGAGTTCTTTCATAATGACACCTACTTTGCAGAACTGAAAGGGAAACAATATTTACGGTATGAATGTGAACCGGGTGAGCACCTGTTCTGGGCATCGACCGAGAACAAAGAGTTCATGACGGCGGAGCTTGCTGCCAACCAGATCTATGTGGTTGTTGTGGATGTTATCACCGGATTTTTTAAGCCGCATGTTGGACTGAGTCCTATCAGTTTTGGTGATACTGAACGTTTCGAGAAAGCAAAAGAGCTGGTTGATAGGCAAGGTCCGGAGGAGTTTGCGGAGAAGGACATTGAAAAGATGAATTCAAAGCTGGAAAAGTTCATTTCAGAACAGCTGGCAAATTACGAAGAGAAGAAAGGAGAACACGACTTCAGGCATCTTTCAGCCGACATGGCTATTCCGGCAGATGCCCTGAAATGAGAGTTTAGAGATGTGGAGACTATGAGATGGAATGATGGTTTAAGTATGTTCAAAATTGCTTTAAAAGATTAAGGGGAAAGGTGTGCAGTAATAAGTGATTGGAGGAAAAGAGCAGGTAGTCCGCACTGACTGCTATGCCTTCGGCAGGTGAACTTGGATAAACGAAACAGATCAGGTCTGGCGGGCCTCGTGACCGCTAACCGAAAACCGATACTGATTTCGTAACCGTATACCGCTCACCGTTGCCAAAATTCAAATTTCCCGCCATGATATCAGGAAACTGTCTATGAAAGTAATGGATATGTTTTTTTCTACTTCACCGGTATCTCTTCCAGCGTAGCGACCAGGAATTCCCAGAATTTTTTTACCGTTTCGATATTCACCTTTTCATCCGGTGAGTGTGGAAACCGAATGGTGGGTCCGAATGAGATCATATCCAGGTTCGGATAAACACCACCAAGTAATCCGCATTCCAGTCCGGCATGAATGGCTTTGATTTCAGGGATATTCCCAAACTTCTTCTGGTACACACCCTGCATCGTTTTCAGGATAGGTGATTCCATGTTTGGCTTCCATCCGGGGTACTCTCCATCAAATGTTGTTTCTGCTCCGGCAGGTTCGAAAACAGCGCGAAACATGTTCTTAAGATCCTCCCTGGCCGAATCCACCGAACTTCTTAACAAACAGAGCACGTCAACCTGTCCGTTGTCCGATTTAACCACAGCCAGGTTGGTAGAGGTTTCAACCAATCCTTCCATATCATTGCTCATTCGTATCACACCGTTCGGACAGGCATAGACTGCATTGAGGAAACGATCCTGTGTGTCCCTGTCCATTACCGAAGCCGGTTTTTCAGCATCATCGGCTTTAAAATAAAGATCAGGATCAATGGTAGCAAACTCGCTTTTGAAAATCTTTTCCATTTTTTCCACGCATTCCAGGAATTTTACTTTTTGCTTTTCCGGCAGGGTTACAATTGCAAACGCTTCCCTGGGAATGGCATTCCGTAAGTCTCCCCCGGAGATGCCTGACACCCTCATCCCATGCTCCCTCGATGCATGCCAGAGGTAACGGTTCAATATCTTGTTGGCATTCCCCTTATCCAGTGGAATATCAATTCCCGAATGGCCACCCTTCAGCCCGGTAACGGAAAGTTTGAATGCAATATGATCACCGGGAACTGATTCTTCGGTATAATTGAACTTCATGTTGGCATTGGTTCCACCGGCACATCCCACGTAAAGCTCTCCCTCGTCTTCCGAATCCATGTTTATCAGGACATCTCCCTTCAATAATCCCGGCTTCAGTCCGAATGCTCCGGTCATTCCGGTCTCCTCATCAACGGTAAACAGGGCTTCAATGGGTCCATGTTTCAGATCCGTCGACTCCAGTACAGCCATGGCAGCTGCAACACCCATACCATTATCCGATCCGAGAGTAGTTCCGTCAGCTGTGACCCATTCCCCATCCACATAGGCTTCAATCGGATCCTTTTCAAAATCGTGTTCCTTATTGCTGTTTTTCTGGGGAACCATATCAAGGTGTCCCTGAAGAATGACGGCTTTGCGGTTTTCCATTCCCGGTGTTGCAGGTTTCCTGATGATTACATTCTGAACATCATCAACCAGGGTCTCCAAATCAAGATGTTCGCCAAATTCCTTGACAAACTGAACTGCTGCACCTTCCTTTTTCGAAGGCCGCGGAATTTGAGTTAAACTGTAAAAGTGCTTCCATAATTCCTTTGGTTCAAGATCTAATATCTCTTTGCTCATAGTATAGTATTTTATTTAACCATATATGACTGATTCTGTTTGTGTTATTCCGGCTTTTCTCCGGACGGCAACTCCAGACCGTATCTTTGCTTTGCATCGGCTTTCTTCAACTGGAAGGCAAAAAAGATGGCCACGATCCCCAGAACAACCAGCATCCCGATCGGGATGGTGTAATTGTATAACGGGATCTCCCCAATCTCTTTCAGATGATTTATTTGCTCGCTGATCTCTATCGATGAAAGCCCCTGCATTTCAAATTGCTCCCTGTAGCTATCCAGGGTCTGAACAACGGTTGGATTCACCAGGTCAAGTACTGCTCCAATTCCCCAGAAAAAGAGAGCCAATCCCCAATTCTGCACGGTGAACATTGATGCGTATGCTGTCCCGAGCCTGTTTTCTGCAACAATTTTTGCTACCGAAGGCCACATGGCAGCCGGTACCAGTGAAAAAGCAATCCCAAGACTGAGCAAACCAAGATACCCCAGAATCACATGATTAAATATGGACAGGGATAAATGGGCGAAAATCAGCAGCAGGGATCCCAGGATCATTAATGAAGCTGCTTTCCCCTTCCGGTCGACGTAACTCCCGAAAATGGGTGTGAACAGAATGGTTCCCATCGGGATCAGGCTTGCGGTCTTGGGTCCGTTCGTAAACCAGACGGACAGGGTCCCCCATAACGTCCGGACAAAAAGATAGAACAAAAGCAAAATGATCACAAGAGAGAGGATCTTCATCCCGAGGGTTTTCATCTTTGCCGGGACCATGGAAAAGGCAACGCCAAAAATAAATAATCCGAGAAATATGGTGGCATTCCCCAGAGATATGCTGCCAAAAATCTGAAAATAACTGCTACTTGCCGGCAGATCATAGGTAAATCCAAATTTATTGACCAACAGATCAGGAGCATACTGGATAAACGGGAACACAGCTGAATAGAAAGTAACACACAACAGTGCGATAAAAATAAAAGAACGATTGGTGGCAAGCTTCACCAAATCTGCAAATTTGAATTCTTCTTCCTCTCCCTCCACTTTCTCGGTAACCTGGCGGTCAATCTTTATATCAAATACTGTATAAATCAGGAAAATGATGAGCGATATCCCGATAAGGGTTGCGGCAAAGGCCACTGCGGGCGGTACGCTGTTCCCTCCAATATCAATCGACAGAGCAATACCCATGGCAGAACCTAACCGGCCAAATCCCATATTGATCGCCATAGCCAGCGCCAGTTCATATCCCTTGAACCATTTTACAATAGTCCGGGTACATACCACACAGACTATTTCAAGGCCGGACCCGAAAAGGATCCGTCCGATAATCATCATTACCAGCATGGTGGTGTGGCTCTCTCCGAAAAATCCGTAAGATGCAAGAGCAGTTATAGTACCTCCAAGGGTAGCCAGACCCCCAAAAACAATTCCGGCTAACCGGATACCCCATTTATCCAGAATGATACCCCCTACGATGATCATTCCAAACAGGTTTGCCAGTGTGGTTAATCCGATGATCCTGCCAAATTCCTCACTTGAGAATCCAAGCTCTGATTCCATCAGTCCTTTAAGTCCCGAGAAGAAATCCTGGAACCAGTAGGTTGAAAGCATCAACATACTGACCAATACTAACATAAACCACCGCATTGGGGCAGAATCACGTAACGTTTTGCTAATTGTTTCCATAGGTTATAGCGTAAATGATTGGTAGCGTTTGAAACACTAAAAATAAGAAAAATAAACCGGCTACAAAGCGATTATTGACAAAGTAAAAACCATTTTGAAATATTTCCGTATATTCATCAAAAAATCAGTGCATCAGACTTTGTGGCAGAAAACAATACACGGTGTTATGGATAAGACAAATTTGCAGGAAAATGTCCATGTCTTTGTTTAAAATCTGTATTAAATAGTAAATAATAATTATATTTATATATATTGATATTTTGGTATTATATTTGTATCCGGAATAGAAACAATTATTATTGCTGATCATGAAAAAAGGGATTATCACAACTATATTCTTCATTGCGATTCAACTGGTCCTGTTCGGCCAGGAGAAACCGGTAAAAGTAACATGGTATTCTTTTGAGGAGGCGGTTGAACTATGCAAAAAGAATCCAAAAAAACTATTCATTGATGTCTATACAGACTGGTGTGGATGGTGTAAGGTGATGGACAAGAATACATTTTCACACCCGGTCATTGCGAGGTACCTGAATGAAAACTTCTATGCGGTTAAGTTCAATGCGGAGTCCACCGAACCGATAGAATTTGCAGGAAATACATTTGTGAATGAGGGTGGAGGTCCCCGCAATCCTCATCAACTGGCTATTGCTTTACTCCAGGGGGAAATGGGATATCCTTCCGTTGCATACATGAACGAGGATCTTCAGTTGCTCACATCGGTTGGGGGTTATTATACTCCCGATAAACTGGAACCCATTTTAAGCTATTTTGCCAGTGACCACTACAAATCCATGGGTTGGACTGATTTCCAGGCAGCTTTTGTGAGCGAGATCAAGGAGTAGTACATCGATCCTCCGGATCGATGAAGGGTTCAGCGTTATACGGTTACATTCGTGCCCCGGCTCAAGTCCGGGGTACGAATTTTTGTTTGCTAAACAGTCTGGTGCTTTTCGGCCCAAGGAAAGATTTCCACCTGAAGAACCTTATAGATGGACCGCTTTTAACTACTTACAATTCATCCTAAAAACAGGTCGTCCCTGCCTGCCGAGTCTGGCCTGACGGGGCTTAAAGCCTGTGCGTAAATTTTTCTGATACTACCACGTTACTGAAAAACGTCTTACGGTGTTCGGTGACAAAGCCCGTTTCGGTATTCGTTATGCGTCTTTCGGCCTTTACCACGTTACCGATTACCGACTGACGACCCGGGCCTCGTAACCGACTAACGACTGACGATTTTCTATTTAAGCATAATATTCACCGGCAACCTCACGGTCGGACCAAACTGGTAGATCAGGAGATCTTTTTCAGCAAGAACATGTTGCTCACCGATCACCCTAATGGTTGCGACCTCCGGGATCCGGTAGAACAGTGCTTTATTATCCTCTTCGCCTTCTTCCGCAGGTGCATATGTCAGGTTATCAATGATCTTTGTGGTGCCCTGTTGTGTAATTTCCAGCATGACCGGTTTTCCGGTGAGGTCGGTTACCGGCACCACACCGTATTGTGGCGAAAACCTGAACAGGAGATGAGGGTGGTCCAACGTATTTTCACCCGGAATATACCGGTATGACAGGCGGTAGTACTCATCCATGTATTTACCGATAAAAAGGGCAACATATTCCTTCTCGAGTACGGTAAGGTTTTCGACAGCATACTGCAGGGCTATCCCTTCGGGAAAAACATCATATTGTCCTGACATCAGCTTGAATCTTCTCTTGCGTATCTTGATGATGAAATTTGCTGCTTCTTCTGCCTGTTCTTCAAGGGTCAAATGGACTTCCCGTTCGTACAGGTAAGGAACCTGTACAAAGCCGGTATCCGTTTCAATAAACCGATAATTGGTATCGTACACCATGGCAATATTCCGTTTAACGGATAGATCGGTGTGAAATATCGGTTCGGGATTTTCCGAAACATTGGATTGAATCACGGGTTTATCTGCATATATTCCGGGGGTTGGTGTCAGGATCAGTCCCGCTTTCGACAGGGCAAGAGCATTCATTTCCAGGGGACCATTGGATTCCAGTATATAATATTGTTCAGGATCGATCTCTTCTTCTCCCCTGATTTTGATATCCGATATGATCCATTCAACCCAATCTTCATCAGAAACACCCGTAATGCCAAGGTATTTTTCAGCATATTTGTAATAGGGACCGTGTGTAAACATGGTTTTTTTTACCGTGACGTCAACTGTAAGGGTTGTTTTAGGTAAGGCATAGATCAGGCTATTTGAAGGGATCTGGTCCGATTCGGCAAGAGCCCGTCCACGCTGGTAATATTCTATTGTACTGCATCCTGCTATAAACACGAGAAGGAGGAAAAGCAGAAGGATTCTCACTTTGTTCTTATTGGAATTATTCATGGTTTCTAATTTCGTTGAACGCATTTCCCAGGTTTTCTATTATATCGGTAGCAATGAGTGCCTCTTCACCGAACTGTTTTTCAGCCAGGTCACCGGCAAGACCGTGCAGGTAAACTCCGATGAGTGCAGCCAATTTCGGCTGATACCCCTGTCCGAGAAGTGAAAGGATTATACCGGTCAGTACATCTCCGCTTCCTGCAGTTGCCATCCCCGGGTTTCCTGTAGTATTAAAATAACATGTTCCGTCCGGACATGAAATGGATGTATGGGCACCTTTCAAAACCACAATGGCATGATACTGTTTTGAAAACCCGATCTGTTTCCTGTTCCGCTCATAATGATTGCTGGTTTTCCCTGCCAGCCGTTCAAACTCTTTCGGATGGGGAGTGAAGATTGTGTTTTCGGGAACCTGTTCAAGCCATTCCCTGTTTTCTCCAAGAATATTTATGGCATCAGCATCAATGACCAGGGGTACTTTCGCTTTTTCAAGTAACTCATGCAACCCTTTCTGTGAATTATTCCGGCAACCGATAGCAGGTCCAATACCGATTGCCTGGTATGGATCGAGATCGGGAATCTGGGTAAAGATGGTATCCGACTGGTCAATACTGATCATCGCTTCCGGCAGTGCGGTTTGAATGATCTCGTATCCGAATCTTGGGATATGTGCAGTCATCAATCCTGCACCTGTCCTCAGGCAGGCACGGGAAGCCAGGACAGCTGCTCCCATTTTACCGTAGCAACCCGATATCAGCAAAACATGTCCGAATGTACCTTTATGAGAAAATTTCTCTCTGCGGTTAAGGAGGGATGCTACAAACTCCTTTGTGAAAAAGAAGTATTCTGTTTCCATTTTATGAATGATCTTCTGATGGAGGCCGATTGACAGGATATGCCAGTTGCCTAAACAGGATTCATTTTCTGCAAAAAAGTAAGAGAGGCTGGGAAATTGAAAAGTAAGTGTAATGGCGGCATGCACGATGGTTTCCCGATTGTTCCCGGAATTATCCTCTCCCATCAGACCGGAAGGAACATCGATAGCGATGATCTCGTTTCCCATATGGTTCATCCACCTGACAATCTCAGCCGGGAATCCGTTAAGGGGTCTGGAGAGTCCCGATCCAAACAACCCGTCAATCAACAGATCACATGGATCAAAGTGAGGAAGCTCGTCTCCTTGAGCCAGGGTATGAAAGGCAACTCTTCCCTGTTCAATAATCCGTTTATGATTAATCTTCCAGCTGTCCGAAACCTTATCAGTAAATTCAACATAATAGATTTCTGTGTCATAAAAATCATCTACCAGCATTCGCGCCAGGGCCAGGGAATCCCCACCGTTATTGCCCGGCCCCGTAATAACCTTGACTTTTCTGTCCTGAAAATATCGTTTTGTGATCCAATGATGCAGTTGACGGGCAGCTCTCTCCATCAGGTCAATGGGTCGTATTGGCTCATGCTCAATGGTATAAGCATCAATTTCTCTTACCTGGTCTGCCCGGAATATTTTCATCATTCATCGAATTTTTAACAATTACATTATATGTTGTCGGGTTGTTAAAACTGCACCGGTAATTCACCGGGTACCACAAACCCCAGATACAAATTTAACAGCTTCATTCTGAATTTAAAACACTTTAGAAAGATTCTAAAAACTGACACACCCAAATTTTTCATTTTACAAATGAAAAAGATAAGTATATTTGTCTAATTCTGCTTAAGCGAACTCACTAAAAAACAGATATTATGTTCAAAAATCATCCCAGAGGTCTTTTTGTAGCTCTTTTCGCCAACATGGGCGAACGGTTTGGTTACTATACCATGCTGGCTATTTTTGTGCTTTTCCTGCAGGCAAAATATGGATACGAATACTCCATTGCCTCCCAATACTTTGGCATTTTCCTTGCGCTGGTTTACTTCCTTCCCCTGTTTGGAGGGATCATTGCTGACCGTTGGCTCGGTTACGGTAAAACCATCAGTATCGGCATGATTGTCATGTTCCTGGGCTATTTCATGATCGCTATCCCAACCACTAAAGACGGTGGTTTAGTTCTGATTATCAGTGGCTTAGCTGTTATTTCGATGGGTACAGGGCTCTTCAAAGGGAACCTGCAGGCTCTGGTGGGAAATCTTTATGATGATCCGAAATACAGCAAGTTTCGGGATGTTGCCTTTAACCTGTTCTACATGGGAATAAATATTGGAGCCATGTTCGCTCCCACTGCTGCTGAAGCAGTCAGTAACATGATGCTCAAACGGTTTGATCTTTTCTACAAAGCCGATATCCCTGCACTCGCTCACAAATTTCTCGAAGGTGACACATCAATTGCAGAGAGCCTGACCGGTTTCGCGCAACAACAACCCGTATTTGCCAGCATGAATGGAAACCTTACGGAATTCTCTACCTATTATATCAATAATCTGAGTGAATCATACCACTGGGCTTTTGGTGTTGCCTGTATCTCCCTGGTGGCTTCCATGCTTATCTTCTGGGGATTCAGAAAACACTACAAAAGTGCTGACCTGACAGAAATACAGAAGTCAAAAAGCGAAGAGTTAAAAGACAAGATGATCGTATTGACCCCAAAACAGATACGAGACAGAATGGTCGCTCTCTTCCTGGTATTCTTTGTGGTAATTTTCTTCTGGATGGCATTCCACCAGAATGGAGCTGCCATGACGGCTTTCGCCCGCGATTATGTGGTCGATAAGGTTGGGAAATATACCAACATCTGGTTTGATTTCTTCGGGCTTCTCTCCATTTTCCTTTCTGTTGTTGGACTCATATTTGTCTTCAGGAAAAAATCATCGACTCGCGACAAGATCTTCGGTGCTGCGGCCTTCATTGGTTTCGGTATCCTTGCATACCTGAGAATATCAGGGTATGAAGAGACCAATGAGTTCACACCGCAAAAATTTCAGCATTTCAACCCCTTCTTTATTGTAGCCCTTACACCAATCGTGGTGGGTATATTCAACTACCTCAGAATAAAAGGGAAAGAACCTTCAGCACCAAAAAAGATCGGCATCGGTATGGTGCTTGCAGGAGCATCATTCATTATCATGGTTATCGGTTCCCTTTCACTCATGGGATATGCCCCCGGTGACATCAACGAAATCAGGGCACCCGAACATGCCGTGGTTGGACCCTACTGGTTGATCATGACCTATTTTTCACTGACCATTGCTGAACTGTTCCTAAGCCCCATGGGCATCTCGTTTGTCTCAAAAGTATCACCACCAAAATACAAAGGATTAATGCAGGGTGGGTGGCTGGCAGCCACGGCAATAGGTAACTATGGTGTTGCCCTTGTTGGTATCCTGTGGAATAAAGTACAGCTCTGGTTCTTCTGGGCTTTCCTGGTTATCGCCTGTCTCCTGGCTGCAACGTTTGTATTTTCAATCTTGAAGAAACTGGAACGCGCCACCAAGATAGATTAAGGAAAGGTTCCGGATTTTTATGTTAACTGAAAAATAAGTACATTTACCTGATGAGAATAAATAATCATATCCTTAATAATAACCCGGTTATTCGACCATAGGGAGGATATGATGTGATATAATAACATGAAAGCCTTCCCATACCGGAAGGCTTTTTTTTTAACCAAAAGAGAGAGAAGATCGAATTACAAGGGAGTATGGTGCGGTGTTTATCATCGGTATCGGACATGATCTCTCCGATTGTGCTCCGCACGACGGGAGAGCACCCGATTACGATGACTGGTTTACGACGAATGAGGAAGGTTATCGGGGCCTTAATGGCAATATCATTGTCTGGAATCCCGTTCTCGAAAGTGCCCTTGGGATCTCCTCCATGGGCATCCGCGTAAATCGGGAATCATTGCTCGAACAACTTGAAATCAGAAACCTACAGGAAAGAAAAAAACTCTTCTTCCATCAAAAGCTGATCAATAATGAATTACCCCTGTCCATCGGCGGCGGTATCGGCCAGTCCAGGCTCTGCATGTTCTACCTGCGAAAAGCCCATATCGGGGAAGTGCAGGCAAGCATCTGGCCTGAAACAATGATGAAAAAATGCAGGGAAAACAATATCTACCTGTTATAACAATCCAACAATAAGACGGCATTGATTTTTTGATTCTTAAAGAAAATTTTGTTTTTACCCAGTGAATATACCCCGGCAGGGGTATAACTATGAACCGGAGCGAAGCGGAGCTCACCGAAGGTAATAACCACCGGTAGCAACCGGTGGTCTACATATACGAGAAGATTACAACCCTTACGGGGTTGAATTTCTCTATAAAGTATTATTATTCAACCCCCTGCCTGCCCGCAGGAGTCACTTTAGTGGCTGTATACGTTGTAAAAATAATCAAATTGTACCGATTCTTTTATTCGTCAGACGAACTCAAGTCGTCTGACGAAGTCAGTGTAACATGTTTCTAAAAGAAATTGATAGCAATTAAAAAAATCGCAAAAAGATTTGCATATTAGTACGATTCGTATTATATTTGCTGATACGATTCGTACTATAAGATATGGCAAATAAAAAATCAGTAAGTAATCCAACCTCGCTCGATTATGCAATCCTGGGATTGCTTCAAGGACACTCCCTGTCCGGCTACCGGATTCGGAAGATCTTCGAAACAACAGCGCTGGGTGAATACAGCAGCAGTCCCGGCACAATTTATCCTGCACTAAAAAGACTGAAGAAGCTTGGATTGATCATCCAGGGTAAAAAATCGGGCGATCCGGTGAACACTCCCAATCCGTTTGCGATCACACCGGAAGGCATTGAAATCCTTGCCAGGTGGCTTGGAAAACCTCTTGAAAGCGAGGACATCAGCAAGCGATTGGATGAGACCATGCTGCGTTTTGCCCTGATGGAAGAGTTACTATCGAAAGAACAGAAGATCGAATTCCTTACATCGTTCATCTCGGAAACCCGGGAATACATTAAAATCCTGTTATCGGATTTCGAACGCGAGAGCCACAGGATGTCTTTGCACGGGAAACTTGCCATGGAGAATGGAATAGCAGTTTACAAAACCAGCCTGCGCTGGGGCAGAAAAGCGTTAAAAGAAATTAGAAATACATGACCCTGTCAGAATGCTGTCATTTTTTACAGGATCGAATTGAAAAACCTGAAATTTATACCAAAAATTAACTTCCAATACATGCTATCATGAAAACAATTCTTGTTTTAATCCTGAAGGTCATCATCCTGACCATCATAATGTTCATTCTCATGGCGATCGGGGGTCTGCTTGTTACCCCTGAACTCGATTCATCACAAGTGGCATCCGCATCTTCTGCCTCGTCAATGGCACGGGTTTCACTGGTCTGTCTTATCGACACAATCATACTCACATGGTTCATCCTGAGGTCCCGTATAACGGGGCTAAGGCTCATGGTAATCACAGCCATACTTTTTTATGGTATTAAGACCTTTTTAAGTATCATTGAGTACTGGTTTTTCATCGAATCTGACGTAACCATCTCGCATCTTTTCCTGTCAACGGTGCTCATGGCAGTTATTTTCCCGATCATTGCTGTACCTCTCCTGGGAAAATGGAAACCGGAAGAGGGGGTTGAATCCGTTTCATTCATCCTGTTCGATAAAGACCGGAAGGATTGGATCTGGAAGATCCTGCTTCTGATTGTTCTCGTGTACCCGTTAATCTATTTCATTTTCGGATACTACGTTGCGTGGCAAAATGAGGCAGTACGCACCTATTATAACGGGGTGGATTACGGCGGCTTCTTTTCTCATTTTTCCCATACCCTCAGGGAGAGTCCCCATCTCTATCTCTTTCAGACAGGTCGAGGCCTGATCTGGGTATTGCTGGCAATACTGGTTATCCGTTCCATGAAAGGAGGAGTCTGGGAGGTCGGTCTGTTTACCGGAATTCTTTTTGCACTGATCATGAACGATTCACATTTGATCCCAAACCCGCTAATGCCTCCTGCCGTACAGAAGATCCATTTCATCGAGACGGCTTCTTCCAATTTTCTCTGGGGATTGAGCATTGTATCGCTGCTAACATGGCGATCCGGCAGACGGAGCTTAAAGAGTGAAAGGTAAATTCTTCCGATAATAACCAGTTATTAAAAAACGTCTAACGGTGTTCGCCTGCCAGCAGGATGGGCAACGATGCCCGCCCTTTGAAATAATGTAGAGACGTTGCATGCAACGTCTCTACCTCGATTCAGGTGACCTGCCAACCGGCAAGGCAGGGTCGACCTGCAAAGTTTCCAGCATACACAAATTGAATACGGATTTTGAGATTTTTGAAAATATGATCAACTTTGCATCCCCGTGGAAACGGGTTTGGAGGTCATACATGAAGAAACGGATTGCTTTTAAAACAGTGGGTTGCAGGCTCAACCAGTATGAAACGGATGCCATTGCTTCACAATTCGCAGAATCAGGATTTGAAGTAGGCACATTCGATACGGAAGCCGATGTATATGTCATAAACACCTGTACCGTTACCAGTCACAGCGACCAGAAATCAAGGAACCTGATAAACCAGGCAATCCGGAAAAAAGAGGGTGCCGTAGTAGTGGTGACCGGTTGTCTTGCCAACAACTACAAAGAGGAGCTTCAGAAGAGGAACGATATCACCTACGTCATTGAAAATTCCAGGAAAAGCGGGATTTTTTCACTGATTGATGTTCATTTTAAGGGTGAGGGTATGCATCCCGACCAATTGAAACCTGATCTTTTCGGGTACACACCGGCAAGCAAAACATTCCACACACGGAGTATGATCAAAATCCAGGAAGGATGCGATAACTTCTGCAGTTTCTGTATCGTGCCAATGGTCCGCGGTAGAGCGACCAGCCGGCCGGTTGATGATATCCTGGGAAATATCCGCCAGGTTTTGAACTATGGATTCAGGGAAATTGTCCTTACCGGGGTGAACATCGGCAGGTACTCGTATGAGAATGTAACCTTCGAAAAGCTTGTCAGCAACATACTGGATCTCCATGGTGATTTCCGCCTGCGCATCTCCTCCATGGAACCAGAGGGGCTGGGTGACGATTTCTTCACCTTGCTGGAACATCCTAAAATGACACCCCACCTTCACCTATGCCTTCAGAGCGGATCGGACAGAATTTTAACCGGTATGAGAAGGATGTATGATGTAAAAACCTTCATTTCCCTTGTCAGCAAAATCCGTTCCCTGATCCCGGATTTCAACATCACCACCGATATCATGGTCGGATTCCCGGGTGAAACAGAGGATGACTTCCGGCAAACCCGTGAGGTGATCGAAACCATCGGATTCGGACACATCCACACCTTTAAATACTCCATCCGGGAAGGAACACGGGCAGAACGAATGGAAAATCAAATTCCGGAGGAAATCAAAAATAGCAGGAGTAAAATTATCCGCGATCTTTCTGACAAACAAAAACTTTCCTACCGCAGCGCCTTCATCGGGAAAACCCAGCGGGTACTCATCGAAAAAGTCCAGGGAAAACAGGCATCGGGATACGGGCAACACTACATCCCCGTCCTTATCGAAGGCGAAAACCTGGAGAGAAACAGCTTTGTTGATTGCACCCTTACCGGCATCATGAAAGGAGATGAACCGGTGTTGATTGGGGGGTAAGTTAAAAGTTCTAGGTTAAAAGTTAAAGGGAAAAAGAAAAATCACAAATTGGTTAATACTTTTCAATGGGTTAGTTAGAAACTCAATCCTAACAAAATACAAATCATGTTTGATTTTAATGTTAAAAAGCTAATGTCTGGTGTTGTTGCATCTCCCGGAAATCCATCAGATTTTCCTTGCTGGTAATTAACTTCAAAATGAATATCTGCAAATTTTAGTAATTCATATTTTATCCCTACACCTACAATAAAACCACTCTGCCTGCTTTCAAATACCATCTTTGGTTTTGAAGTCATAGAAATCATAGTTCCATCTAAATTATAGAGTTCATTTGTTCTGGTCATATTGTTCTTCGGAATAATTTTAAAGCAATATCCAGCGCTAACAAAGGGTTTAAATTTATTCAATCCAAATGTATATCGAATTCTAATTGGAAGTGTTACAACTGTGTATTTGTAAGAAAAGATAATACGTTCCTTCTCTTGGGGTGCCAACAATTCATGCTCATGAATTGCATCAAAATTCCAATTACTATATAATACTCCAAGCCCTGCTGAAAGACCTTTTGCATTGGGTACATTCACCGAAACGTTCAATCCAAATGAGATATGCGATTTTGACTCTACTGTTGTCTCCTCAAGATAATCATAGGGTGCGTCTTTGTCATTTTTTGTTATTTCGTGATTAGGAAAATTATATCCTACAAGAACTTCAAAATCAAACATTCTTTCAGATTTGTCTTTCCTCTCAAAATAGTCAGCTGTAGGATCGATACAATTATTGTAGTTCTTGACGATTTTCTTAAAACCAGGCATTCCAAATGATGTTGAGGGTATTTGTTCCTTGATTTCTTCACAATCATCAAACAAAATCCTTAATACTCCCAAATACTCTTGATACACAACCTCTTTTCCTTCTTCATTTACTCTTCGTCCCATTTTCAACTCCCTGATCTGATCCTCTCCTTTTTGAATAAAATACCTGATTTCCTGATTTTCTGCTGTATAGGTAAAAAGACTGGTATACCCTTTAATAATGTATTCCAAAAACACTGCTTTTTCTTCATCATCCTCCATGATCGTCTTCGAAACAAACATCCGGTTGTCCTCAATACACCAGGAATTAATCTGGTCAGGTGTATAGCGTATCAATGTATTCCCATTATTGAAATTTACATATTGGGCATTGAAAATATCACTAAGTATTTCAACTTCTCCCTCAATCCTTTCCATATTGTTCGTGATAATAAAACCCGGCTTGTATTGTTTCTGAGAATAAGTTTGGAGAGGTATGAATACCAAAAAAATGATAAGGGAAAATTTAGAAATAGTCCGTTTCATGATTTTTAGGTTTTAGGTTTTATATAAAATTAAAAAAAAACGATCTATCCAACCTTTTCGTAAATAAAATCCGACCGCTGTGAAAGTGGATCGGATTTTTCCTGCTTTTATTGGTCAACTGCCTCCCATTTTTTTTTCAATCTATTATTACCCCGGCCGGGGTAAAACAATGAGTAACCACCGGTAGCAACCGGTGGTTAAGATCTACGAGGAGATAACAACCCTGCAGGGGTTGGATTTTCTATAAAGTATTAATATTCAACCTCTTCAGGGTTGCGATTTATTACCATCATTATACCCGGCACTACGCCCCGATAAAATCCTCGGGGCTTGTACCGCGTTACTCATAATTGAATTCCGTTGGGATTCTTTTATCATCTGTGTTGCATTATTCACAAAAAAACATCCAATGATCAAAATTCCGCCAAAGGCGTGCCTTCGGCACACTATTTCAAGATTAACTGAAATTTTGAGATTTAACTATTGTTTATTGTTTGTTATTTAGGATTTTGTTATTTGGATTTTTGTGAGCTATGACCATTTGATTACAATCCTGAACTTTATCCAATAACAAACTTGAATTATTTGTGTTATATTTTAATTTTGTGAACAGGTGTTTGATGAAATGCTAATGGAAACAGACCGGATGCTGCGGAGTACAACCATAGCCGACATTTTTGAACGGGAAGAACGTTTACAGTAATAACATAGAATTCACAACCTAAACTTTAAAACAAGAAACCATGATTAAAAAAGTATTCCTGGTACTCATTGCCGGGCTAATGTCAACATTTTATCTCTGCTCCCAGGAGCTGTTTGTCGAAAAAAACCAGGAAGCCATTCTGGAAGTAATGCACTCAATATCCAGTCACGATTTATACGATCATGTAAAAGAACTTGCTTCCGACAAATACAATGGGAGATTGACCGGAACGAAAGGGTACGATATGGCGGCAAAATGGCTGGCTGACCAATTAAAAGCAGGAGATGTCCAGCCTATAGGAGATAACGGGACTTATTTCCAGGAATTTGATATCCCATATACCCTGATCTTTGAAGACTGTGCACTATTTCTACACCTCGAGTCATCACATGGAACAATCTTCAAACACTATACTTATGTAACGGAATTTATTCCAGGATCAACATCGGCTTCCGGAGAGATTACTGCCGAAGTGGTCTATGCAGGATATGGCATTACTGCACCCGAACTGGAATATGATGATTATCAGGGGATAGATGTAAAAGATAAAATCGTTTTGCTTGAACGGGAGGTTCCGGTATCAGAGCGGAATCCGGAGGTATTCAATGCATGGAGGCCCTATTCGTTTCATCAGTACAAATTAAAAAACGCTGTGGATCATGGAGCCAGAGGTATGCTGTATAATTACGGGCCCATTGGCAATCCCAATAATGCGTATGATTCAAATTTCATTTACTCACACGTAGGAGATTCCGTTGTGAAGGATCTTTTCTCATTTTCAGGACGAAAACATGATGAGGTTGTCAGTGAAATCAGGGAAGAAGGTAAACCCCGGTCATTTAATACCGGGGCAACCGTTACCATACGAAATACATCCGAGTATCACCCGGAAGGCCGGGGCAGAAATGTAATTGGCTGGATCGAAGGGGATGATCCTGAATATAAGGAAGAGGTCATAATATTGGGAGCTCATCTTGATCACCTCGGGAGATGCTATGAAATAATGCCCGGAGCCAATGATAATGCTTCCGGAGTTGCCGTTATTCTGGAGGTGACCAAAGCACTGGCAAAACTTGATATCCCGCTGAAACGTTCAGTACTGTTTATCGCCTTTGGGGCTGAAGAACAAGCAATAATCGGATCAAAAGTGTACCTTGAAAATCCCGTATTTCCCATTGATAAAAGTGTTTGCCTGTTAAACCTGGATGGTGTTGGAAATGGAACCAAATTAACGGCTATTGCAGGGGAAAATTATCCTGATATATGGGATGTGGTGAATCAGGTGAATACAAAATATATCCACCAATCTGTACGGCCAACCAACTTCCCGAATCTTGCACGCCCCCGACTGGATGCTGCCCGGTTCATGTGGGCGGGTATACCTAGCTTAAGCTTCTCGGCATATGGAACAAAATCGCTCTACCATGTACCACAGGATGACATCAGCCTGATAACACCCGAAATAATGGAAGATCTGGCTCAAATCCTGTTCCTTACTGTCATTGAATTAGCCAATAATTAAAAAGAAATTACTACCTTCGTGATTTTAAAATCAGACCGAAACCATTGTTTTTACACAGAACTCAGAGGATATAACGCTTAGATCACTAATCAAATACTCAACTTAAGGCTTACTACTATGGGAAAAGGAGACCGAAAAACCAGAAGAGGCAAACTGTTTTCAGGAACCTATGGCGTAAGAAGACGCAGGAAAAAAGACAAACCGTCTATCCATAAGAAATTTACCCCACCTGTCTCTGATAAGAAAAAACCCCAGAAAGCCGCTGAAAAAGAGTCCGAAGTCGAAAAGACCAAAGAGACTTCCGATGCCAGGGATGTTAAGATTGAATCCACCCCACAGGAGGAACCCACAACAGAAAAAACTGCTGAAATAGAAACTCCTGCTAATACTCCATCCAAAGAGAAAGTTGCTGATGAAGCCCCTCTAGTAGAAGAAGCCAAATTCCCTGAAAAAGAGGTAAAAGAAAAGGAAAAAGCAGTCACTGAGGAACCGAAAGAAGAAGTTAAAGAAGAGAAAACAGCTCCCAGGGAAAAGCCCAAAAAAGAAACGGTAACCGCCAGGAAAGAAACAACCAAAGGGGAAGAGAAGAAGGAAGAAAAAACTGCAGAAGCAGAGAAGCCAAAGAAGAAAACAACAGCAGCACCAAAAAAGAAGACAGCAACAAAAACTGCTTCTAAAACAGCCGCCGTTAAAAAAGGACCGGCTAAAGGAACAACGAAGAAAAGTAAACCCGAAGGTAAATAACCGGGTGCATTAGCAGGTTATTCCTTTTTCTGTGTTCGTGACCGGTTGATGAACAAAAAACCCAGACCAAGAAGGATTACCACAACGACAATCCCAACAATTATTTTCGCCTGACCAGCCGATCCCTCCTCAGCTACCCCCGTTTCCTCCTCCGGCTCATAAAAAATAGGATCCATATCATCTATGGAAACGCTATCCTCCGCTGGGATCAATGCTTCTTCCTGATCCTGGCAAACCGTGTTCACGCCATCGACAGCCCTGCCGGTACCCAACCCGACTGCCAACAGAAAAACAAGTAACAAAACAACTCTTTTCATCTTATCTGGTTTTTCAAAGTTTCCACACAAAGGTAATGACGAATGGTCAATTTGAAGACACCCGGTCGTAGAATTTTTTTGCCATTGCTGTATCTCCCTTCTCCTCATAGTATTTCCCCAGCCTTAAAAGCAGAGGAGGATAATCCGGGTTCATCCGTAAACAACGCCTGAGGTAATGGATACCCATCTCGTCGTTTTTTTCGTCAAGATAAATCTCACCCAGCTTATAACAGGAAGGGAAATATTTCGGATTAACCTCCAGTGTTTTCTTTAATATCTCCTTTGCCGGGGCAAGCCTGTTTTCCATCAAATTAATTTCTGCCAGCAAATCCATGGCAACCTCGTAATCCGGATAAATGGCATCTACCGATCCCAGAACTTGCATGGCAGAATCCATCTCCCCTCCTTTTATATATGCCAGTGCTAAATTGAGGTGTACGGATTCATTTTGCGGATCATGTGTTAATGCTCTCTTTAATGTTTGCACTGACAGATCATATTCCCCTGCTTTCAACAACCGCGAGCCCATCAGATCATCTTTTGAAGGTCTGACAAGTATTGCACAAACAGGGACACCATCCACGTCGATAGTATGTAATGTGTTCGCAGGTGGCCAGATTTTATTCCTCAGCTGAAAAGGGTGTATGTAACTATTCCCGATGATAGCATAATCCCAGTCAGCATTTCCTCTCTCATAATATTTAAGAAAGGTTACGCTATCAACTGATTCACTGTCTCTGAAAAACCAGGAGACGGGAAAGTTTGCTGCAACGGTTACCTTCTCATGGTCGTCTTTCTCTTCCAGATAGTGGATGATCCATTCAGACCCTTCGCGCATGCTGTGAAAATAGTAATCGGTTTCATATGTCCCATAAGCACCCCGAAAACCACCAATCCATTCGTTATAATAGAGGTACTGGTAAGGATGGTTCCGGATCATGAACCGGACAGGATGAAACGCCATAATCAGAAAAACAATGGCAACAATTACCCTTGCGATCCACGAAGAGTATCTTTTCAGCAAGTAATCGTACCCGAGTCCCGAAAGTATAATCAATGGCGGATAGATAAACAGGAGATGACGCCAGGCACCATACAGGTTGCTGTCTTTATACATCACAAAAAGGATAGGAAAAAGGAAGGCAATGAACAGGAAGAACGTAAAAATCCATCTCGGTGATTTCATTGTTCCCTTCATAAAAATCAGAAACAGCAGGAATCCCATCCATGCCAGCGTTGGAATGGTTATCAACATGTACTTCAACAAGTAGTACCAGGGGAGTTGATCCGACCAGACAAATTCACCTTCGAAAATCTGACGCAGTGTTGTGGGGAAAGATGTCATAGCCCGAAACGCAATCACCGGATTTTTTATCGGATTCTCCAGTGCATATGGCCAAAAAAGCAGGCCCATCAGGTATCCTCCCACAGAAATCAGGATAACGACCAGAAAAGAACGGGAAACGACACGTGCGGTCACCAATCCCCTCTCTTTCAAAAAATAACTCAACAGGTACAACCCGGTAAAAAGCAGCAGATAAAAGATTAGTACTGCCCCACCAATCCGGACACTGATTGCCAGGCCTGTTCCAAGAATCAGAAGCAAAATGTACCGGAACCGGGGCTTTGGTAATCCTTCCATTACCCGGAAGAGAAAGTAGAGGGCGACAATATACCCAAATGCAAAAGGGATATCCTTCAGGTTATTAAAAGCATGTCCTACAAATCGCGGAGAAAAACAGAGGATCAACAGGGTTAATACGCCCGCCCGGTAACCGGAAAGAAAAACAGCCAGGAAACCCGCAACAAGAATAGCCAGCCACCCTATAATAGCATTGCAACCATGCCTGAAACGGTAGATATCATCAATATTGAAACAGTTGATCAGCAGGGTGGTGAAATTATCAAATGACTGTCCGTAGTATGCAAGATGGCTTTGAGGAGTAAATAATGCAGCGGTGTCCTTCCCGAACGATGTATAATAGTCCAACACCTTTTGGGAATGAAGATAGTGCACCTCCTCATCACCCGAAACTCCTGCATCCCGCGACAGTAAAGGTAACAAAACAAGTCCGAGAAATGCCAGGATGTAAAAGATCTTCTTCCAGGAAAAAAAGCTGGTTAACGCGAGAAGAATGGATGGGAAGCCGGATTCGCTCAAGTGTATTTTTTTCTGATGATATAAATGGGTCTGTTCTGTGATTCTTTATATATCCTGAAAATGTATTCACCGATAACTCCCATGAATGTCAACTGGATAGAGCCCAGAAAATAGATGCTGAGCAGTGTTGACGACCAGCCCGGCGGTGCAAATCCAAAGATCTTTGCAATGATTACATAGATACCGGCAAGCAGGAAGACAATGACTCCGATTAAACCGAGGACCAGGCAAATTTTCAACGGTATTCGTGAAAAGGAGAAAATAGCATCCGCTCCCAGGGTTAACAATTTCCACAATCCCATTTTCGACCTGCCGGCTTTGCGTTCACCCCGGTCATAATCAATAAATCCATGGCGGAATCCGATGAATGAGCGTAAACCGGGAAGGTATCTTGTTTTTTCCCTCATGGAAAGCAATGCCTCCAGGGCTTCACGGTTTATCATGGAAAAATTTCCGAAATTATCAATCCCCTTCAAACCCGATATTCGTTTGAAAAAATAATGAAACAGATTGATGATCAGTCTCTTCTTTTTTCTTTCTCCCCGCGATTTCCGCCGGCCGTTAATGATGTCATATTCTCCTGAAACAAGCTGCTGGTACATTGTCTCAAGCAATTCAGGTGGATCCTGCAGATCACAGTCCATCATGGCAATAAATTCACCACTGGCATGCTCCAACCCGGCAGTTATGGCTGCCGGGTGACCAAAATTTTTCGAGAGGGAGAGAACCTTAATCCTCCCATCCTCCTGGTGATAACCTATCAGTTTTTCCAGGCTTCCGTCATTGGAACCATCATCCACGAAAATGATCTCAAACTGTTCCGTTATACTGGATGCAACATTGAATGTGCGTCGATGAAGTTCATCCAGCAGTTCCAGTTCATTATAGACCGGTATGACAATTGATAAATTCATCTGCAGATGGGTCTGTTACTCCTCAAATGCTGCATCAAAAGCAACATCAGAGGGTTTAAAATCGATGGCTCTTACGAAATCACAGGATTCTTTTGCCCCTTCTTCCCGGTCCATTCCACTGTCTTCCCACTCGACTGAGAGCGGCCCGTTATAATTTATCCTGTTCAATGCCCGTATGATCTCTTCAAACTCAATGTTTCCCCTTCCAGGGCTCCTGAAATCCCAGAACCTCCGCCTGTCACCGAAGCCGGTATGACCGCCAAAGACACCAGCTTCTGTCGGGTAGGGAGACCATCCGACATCTTTCATGTGTACGTGAAAGATCTTTTTTGCAAACCGGTAGATAAATTCAATGTAATCTACGCCCTGGTATCCCATATGACTGGGATCATAGTTAAAGCCAAATGCCGGATGATCATGAATAGCCGAGAGGGCTTTTTCAGCAGAAGCAATATCAAAAGCAATCTCTGTCGGATGAACCTCTAAACCAAACAGGACACCCGCCTTTTTAAACTCATCCATAATTGGTGTCCATCGATCGCTGAAATCCTGAAATCCTTTTTCAATCATGTCCGGGGATATTGGTGGAAAGGAATAGTTCAGGTGCCATATGGAGCTCCCGGTAAATCCGTTCACAATATCCACCCCCAGTCGTTTGGCTGCCAGTCCGGTCTTTATGACCTCCTCCGCAGCCCGTTGTCGAACGCTTTCCGGGTCCCCGTTGCCCCAGATGTATCCGGGCAAAATACCTTTATGCCGTTCATCAATCCGGTCACACACAGCCTGGCCAACAAGGTGTGTTGAAATGGAATATACTTCCAGGTTGTATTTCTTCAGGAGTTCCCGTTTTTTCTCACAATATGCTGCATCGGCTTTATCCACCTCAAAATGATCACCCCAGCATGCAATCTCAATCCCATCGTAACCAAATTCGCTGGCTTTTTGACATATCGTTTCAAAAGAAAGGTCGGCCCACTGGCCGGTGAACAATGTTACAGGACGTGCCATAATGGTATATTTTTACAGGTAAGATAAGAAAAATCTCTGTTCTTTAAAAGCCTGACAATCAAATCACCGGCAGTTTCCATGGGGCACGGTAAACCGGTTTGATGAGCTGGTTCGCTTTTTCACTGTTCACAAATTCCTTCTTCTCCCTGTCCCAGAAAAGTTTTTCACCCGTCCGGAAAGCGATATTACCCATATGAGCAAAAATAGCAACATCTTTTCCAACACTGACCGGGCAATTGGGTTTCTTCCCAGTGCGAATGGACTCGACAAAGTTTTCGATGTGTTCATAAAAACCTCCCGGGCCTGAGCGGAAAGGAACTTCCTCCATTTTATTCTCATCCCCTGATTTCTTTTCCGAAAACACCTGCCATCCGCCCCGGTTGACCATCAGGGTTCCGTTATTCCCCTGGAAAAGAATTCCATGTCCCTGCTTTTCCGGTCCGATACCAAGGCATACGGAATGCTCCCAGCTTATTACAAAATCATCGAACTCATAGAGTATCTGCAGAGTATCCGGTGTTTCCCTGGCGCCTTGCGGATAGGATAATTTACCTCCGCTGGCAACAACAGTGTTAGGCTCAGTGACATCCATGCCATAAAGCGTATAATCCAGCATATGAACGCCCCAGTCCGTCATCAACCCGCCGGCATAATCCCAGAAGTACCTGAAATTGTAGTGAAACCGGTTTTTGTTGAAAGGACGTTCCCTGGCCGGTCCGAGCCAGAGGTCATAGTCAACTTCCGGTGGAGCAGCCTCATCCGGAACAACCGGAAGCATCTCCTTACCGGTATAGGACCAAGCTTTCACCCTGCTGATTTTACCAAGATCACCAGACCGGATAAAATCCACAGCCTCCTGCCAGTGCGGGCCGCTTCTCTGCCACTGCCCGACAGTCACCTTCAGCTTATACCGCTCTGCTGCTTCTTCCATAATGCGACATTCCTCAATGGAATTAGCCAGGGGTTTTTCAACATAGACGTGTTTCCCTGCCTGAAGGGATTCAACCATTATCAGGCAGTGCCAGTGATCAGGTGTACTGATGATCACAGCATCAATATCCTGATTATCAAGAAGTTTGCGATAATCGGTATACAGTAACGGTTTCTGATTAAACTCCTCTTCAACTTCCTTTGCCCTTGCATTCAATATCCGGGAATCGATATCACATAGCCCTCCACAAACAACGTTGGCCTGATTCAGGAATCCTTTCAGGTTTGCAAATCCCTGATTACGAATTCCAATGGCTCCGACGACGAGCTTTTCGTTCGCATCGGAACAGCGTAGCGTGATGGGTAATGAAGCGGCAACTCCGGTTACAGCAACTGCTCTGGCAGATGTTTTTAAAAACTTCCTTCGTGATGGATTCATGATAATACTGTATTTTATGGTGATACGGATCGATTTTACAGCTCCCTGATCCAGATATTCCGGTAACTGACCGGATTTGAATGGTCCTGCAGCATCAGGGGCAGTTTGTCCTCATGGAAACGGTAAGGCGGCGTACCAATGTATTCAGTTGGTCCCCTGATCTCCACATGATTTTGGACCAATACCCCGTTATGAAAAACCGTTATATAGGCAGGAGATGCAAGTGCCTTATCGGCATTGAACCGCGGGGCAGTAAAAATGATATCGTATGTTTGCCATTTACCCGGTGCCCTGCAGGCATTTACCAGCGGAATATGTTGTTTGTAAATGCTTGCTGCCTGACCGTTGTAATATGTCTCATTTTCGTAGGAATCAAGGACCTGTACCTCATACAAGCACATCAGGTAAACGCCACTGTTGCCTCTCTCCTGTCCTTCCCCTTCTACTTTTTTTGGACTCCTCCATTCAAGATGTAGCTGAACATCTCCGAAGGCCTGTTTTGTCATTATGCTCCCGGTACCTGGGACAACCGTCATTGATTTTCCGGACACCTTCCACTGCGCTGCTGCTGAATCGGTTGTCCATTTCGAAAGGTCTGTTCCATCAAACAAGATGATTGCATCGCCCGGCGGATCAAAATTTTTCCCCGGAATCACTACATCCGGTTTTCGTGACCAATCTTCGGTCTCTTCAGGAGCTTGTGAAAACCCCATTTGCATACCCAGTAGAATCAGGATGGGTAGCAGTGAAAACAGTGTCCTCTTTTTCATGGCTGTTTACCCATTATTTTGTCAATCTCTCCAGCGCAAATTCCGCCATCTCCCCAACTTCAGGATCTTCTTTTAGTTTTTCCAGGGTTGGGATACAATAATCTGAACCCATCCAGCTCAATTCCCTGCAGAGCTGTTTTTTACATTCAGCGGTAGCCTCTGATTCACATACTTTCGCCATTTCCTTTTCAAAATTGAGCAGGGTTTCTGTTGTCCCATCCGATTTCCTGATCCGGTTGCTGAGGTCGGCCAGGTATTTCCTGCTTTTCCCGGTCTCATAGGTAGCGATTCTGCTCATCAGCTCTTCGAGTGTCAGGGGCTGGTAGTCCTCCCAGAAGAAGGTACTGGCGGAATTCGGAAAATCGGGGTGGACAGGCTGTGTAACCTGCCCCGTGGCAGCCCATTCTGCACCGCGTAAAAAGGTAGTAATAAAACCCGCACAATGGAGTGCCGATTCCTTGCTTTCAGAATCAGGATGACCCAGGGCATCATGGAAGACCCTGCCATCTCCAAAAGTAACGGTAAAGAAGACCGGTTCATCCCTGCCTGTTCCCCCTTTTGCTGTATCGGAAAAAGCGGTTGCCAGAATGGTCAAATTTTTTCCCGGGCCTCTCAAGGCACCGTACAACTCATCATTTCCATGCAACCAGCTATCCGGTAATCCCTTCAGGATCGGGTGTTCCAAATCCCGGTGAACTACCAGGAAATCGTGAGCATCTCCATGTTTTCCGGCTTTCCCGGGGATATCTTCTTTTACCATCTTTCCATCCTTCCAGTAGCAATAGGGTCCTGCATTCTCATCACGGTCACCCCAGCCACCCAGTCCGGTGATCTCGTTGTATTCCTTCCAATCCGGAAATGCCATGCTGGCACCATGATAAACAACCACTCCTCCACCGCTTTTCACATAATCTACAAAAGAGCTTTTTGTCTGTTCGCTCCATGGATCACCATCATAGTTCAATACGACCAGGTTATAGGCTGAAAATTGGGGGTCAAATCCACTCATATCCTCTCCCTGGGAAGGACTTTGAGCAACTTCTACTGCAAATAATCCCGAATTTTCCATGATTTTCGCCAGTGCTTCAGTACTTGTTTCCCAGTCATGACTGCTTTGACCCGTGATGATCAGTGCCTTCATTCCGGTACTCTTCTGGCAGGAATGAAACAATCCAACACTTACTGCAAGGAAAAGAGAGATGATTAAAACGTACAGCCCGTCGATATTTTTTATTTTTTTCATCCGTTATATTTTTTTACTGATTTGCATCAAAATTAAATAA
>Ga0315537_1000440_pt1 | contig 32093 bp, 36 predicted proteins | sample SalMarSW160270MG_FD_203091 | JGI IMG/M metagenome (GOLD analysis project Ga0315537, IMG submission 203091) | Salt marsh sediment microbial communities from the Plum Island Ecosystem LTER, Massachusetts, United States - Salt Marsh Sediment SW1602-70 ... | reverse complement strand
CTAACTGGTCCAGAGCCAGTCGTGCTACCGATTGCACTACAGGGCAATATATCTTTTCCGATGCGGCCCGTCAGGCGGCCGCCGGGATACGTCAGGGGCGCCCATTATACCTTAGTTGGCCTGCGGCGTAAAGGGCGCGGCGCCCGGACGCCGTAAAGGGCGCAGCGCGCGGGCGCGGCACCCAGGCGCGGCGTAAAGCGCGGCGGCCTAAGGGGTCGCGCAGGACGCCGCCGCGTCAGGCTCCGTCTTGCCTCCGGCCGCCGGGGCCACCGCCGGGGCATCGCCTTCCTTCAGGAAATACCGCACGCCGTAAGGCGACTCCGTGTCGTTCAGGATGTACATGAAGTTGAGGTGGACCGGGAGGTTGAGCAGGGCGTCGCGCTTCATGTCGGCGCGCACCTCTTTCTTGTCGCGGCCGTCCGCGAGCTCGTGGCGGCGCGACAGGTACATGAGGTCCAGAAGCTCGACGGCGCGCTTGATGTCGTGCGTCTCTTCGTCCATGCCGTAAAAAGAGAACATCGTGCGCACGAACGCGAACTTGTCCGGCGCCCCAAAGGCCATCCACTCGTGCCCCGTGGCCTTGAGCCGGGGGTCGGCAAAATCGAGCGTCCCGGGTCCTGCGGAGGCACCCTGCCGGGGCTCTTCGGCACGGAGGCCACCCGCCGCGAGGAGACAAAAAAATACCGGTATCATCAGCCGGGTTATCAAGGGCATTCTCGGGATTAGGGGCGGCCTCTCTTGGAGCCCGCCCGACAGATCAGGCCGCCAAGGCCGGCCCCTCTGCCTCTTCCTGGGTCTTCGGACTGCCTTTCTCTTGCCGGACTCCCCCTGGGGACGACACACGCATGCTCGACACACGGCGGCCCCCCTTAAGAATAAAGGCACGCACGCGATGCGTCTTTTTGGCTCCGCTGCGCCAGTACCGCATAAGGTCTACCAGAGGTTATCTTGCATCCACTCGTCGGTCTTCTCGATGTCGCGCTTGAGCCCCTTGCACGTCTCGCAGCCCGACACCACCACGGCGATCCCCAGGACCAGGCACACACAAAAGACGAGCTTTGCGAAGAGAAAGGTCTGTCTCATGCCTCTTTCTTGAAAAGTTGAGTCGCCCGCTCCATGCGCCGGAGCGTCACGTCCTTGCCAAGGGCCTCCATGAATTCAAACATCCCCGGCCCGACGGTCTTGCCGCTGAGCGCGACGCGCATCGGGTGGATGACGGCCTTGACCGTCAGCCCCAACTCCTCGACCGCGGCGCGGAACGCCGCCTCGATCGCCGCTGCCCTGAAGTCCTTGAGCGCCCCGAGCCGCTCTTTCAAAAGAACAAAGGCGCCGCTGAGGTCCTTGGAAAAATACTGGCTCCGAAGCGCCTCTTCGATGACCACCTCATCCGCGAAGAACGGCCTGAGGCTGTCGGCGAACTCGGCCAGTGTCCGGGTCCGCTCTTGGTACAATTCTAATATAGATGCCGTGTTTTTTCCATCGAAATTATGGGCGGTATCTGGGTAGCGCTCTTTCAGGAAAGGCGCGAGGAGACCGGCGAGCGTCTCGGGCGCGCGCGTCTTGAGGTATTGGGCGTTGAGCCACAGGAGCTTGTCCATGTCGAAGGTCGCCGCTGTCTTGCCGGCGTCTGCGATGTCGAACTTCTTGACCGCCTCGGCGAGCGAGATGATCTCCTGGTTGTTGCCGGGCGACCAACCCAGCAGCATCAGGTAGTTCGCCATCCCCTCGGCGAGGAAACCCATGGCGCGGTACTCACTGATGGCGGTCGCGCCGGTGCGCTTGGACATGCGTCCGCCGCCGGCGCCCAGGATCATCGGGACGTGGGCGAAGCACGGCAGGGCGTAGCCCAGGGCCTCGTAAAAAACGATCTGCTTGGGCGTGTTGGAGATATGGTCGTCGCCGCGGATGATATGGGTGATGCCCATCTCGGCGTCGTCGACGACGCACGCGAAATTATAGGTGGGCGAGCCGTCGGACTTGATGAGGACCTGGTCCTTGATGAGGCCCGTGTCGAAGGTGACGGCACCGTGGATCATGTCCTGGAGGGCGATCGACTTATGCGGCATCTTGAGGAAGATGGCGCCCGAGCCGTCTTCGGCAAGATACGCCTTGCCTTCATCAAGGAGCTTTTGGGCGCGCTCGCGGTAGACGGGGAACCGCTGGCTCTGGAAGCACAGCTCGTCCCAGTCCATCCCCAGCCACTTCAGGCTGTCGAGGATCTCGTCGAGGAACTCTCTTTTCGAACGGGCCCGGTCCGTGTCCTCGATGCGCAGGAGGAACTCACCGCCGTGGTGCCGCGCGTGCAGCCAATTGAACAGGCCCGTGCGCGCCCCGCCGATGTGCAGGAATCCCGTTGGGCTCGGTGCGAACCGTACCTTCATAAGAAGTGAGACTCATGGGCCAGGTGAATCTCGTGGGCCGGGCTCATCTGTCTCATTTGGGGGGTCTCTGCTTCTGGCCGAAGAAAAAACCCTCTTCCAGGGCGCGCTTGTTGATGGGGATCAGCTTGGGCTTGTCCCGGAGGACCTCCTCGATGGAACGCTCCATGCTGGACAGCGAGATGATCTTCTTCAGGCCCAGATACACGCCCACCCCGATGGTATTAGCCGCCCGGACGAACCCCAGCTTGTCGGCCATGTCCGTCAGCGGCGCCTGGACGATCTTGAGCCGGCGCGAGGTGCCCTTGCACTCGGCCAGCGTCGCGTTGACAAGAAGCAGCCCTTTGTTACGCAGGGCGTTTTTGAATTTTTTCAGCGACGGCGCATTCATGATGATGAGCGTGTCGGCCTTCTCGAAACAGGCAGAGGCGATGGGCTCATCGGAGAGCACCACCATGCAATGGGCCGTGCCGCCGCGCACCTCGGCGCCGTACGACGGCAGCCACGTCACGTGCCTGCCTTCGCGCAGCGCGGCCATGGCCAGGACCTTGCCCATCGCCATCACGCCCTGCCCGCCGGAACCCGCGCAGATGATCTTTTCGATCATTTGAGCCTTCCCGGCTGAAAGGTCTTAGCCAGATCTTCGCCCACCCAGCGCATCGCGTCCGCCGGACTCTTGCCCGCATAGGTCGGGCACATCGAGAGGACCTCGACGATGGAAAATCCCTTGCCCGCCACCTGGTTGACAAAGGCCTCTTTGATGGCGCGGCGTGTGTTCAGGACCTCCTTGGGGCTTATCAGCATCGTGCGTTCGGCGTGGGCCACGCCGTCGAGGAGCGCGAGCATCTCCAGGATCTTGAGAGGGTAGCCCTCGTCTTTGACCGAGCGGCCGCGCGGTGTCGTCGCAGTCTTCTGGTCGAGGATGGTCGTCGGCGCCATCTGGCCGCCCGTCATGCCGTAGACCGCGTTGTTCACGAAGATTACCGTCAGGTTCTCCCCACGGTTGGCGGCATGGATCGTCTCGGCGGTGCCGATGGCGGCGAGGTCCCCGTCGCCCTGATACGTGAAGACGACGTTGCCGGGCCGCACGCGCTTGATGCCGGTGGCCACGGCCAGCGCCCGGCCGTGCGCCGCCTCGATGCTGTCAAAGTCCCAGTAGTTATACGCCACCACCGCGCAGCCGACCGGCGCCACGCTGATCACCTTCTCGCGGAGGCCCAGCTCATCGACCACCTCGGCCACCAGACGGTGCAGGATGCCGTGGCCGCAGCCGGGGCAATAGTGCGTCGCGCGGTCGACAAGGCTCCGGGGACGTTTATACGATTTAGCCATGGGTTTGGGACTTTGCAGCCAGACTGCTTAGTGAAAACTGAGACACATAAATCCGGCCTCTTTGTCTCATTTTTTGCGGACGAGGAACCGGGTGAGCTCCCGTTCGACCTGCCTGTGCGTCGGGATGCCGCCGCCGGCGCGGCCGTAAAAATGCACGACGGCCTTCTTGTCGACGGCCAGACGCACGTCCTCGACCATCTGGCCGTAAGACATCTCGACGACCAGGAGGCGTCTCGTCTTGCGCGAAAAGCGCGCGATCTCCTTGGCCGGAAAGGGCCACAGCGTGATGGGCCGCAGCAGGCCGACCTTGACCCCGCGCCCCCGCATCGCGTCCACGACGCTGCGCCCGATGCGCGCCATGGTGCCGTAGGCGACGATCGCCGCCCTGGCGTCGGCCATGCGGTAGGCCTCAAGCCGCGTCTCGTTTGTGGCGATGCGGCGGTACTTGCGCTGCAGCATAAGATTGTGCTTCTCCACCCCGTCGCGCTCCATGAAGAGCGAGCGGACGATGTTCTGTCCGCGGCCGGCGGCGCCGGTCAGGGCCCAGGGCTTTGCGACGGGGGCCGGCGGTTCTCTGTCGGCCGGCAGGGTGACGCCCTCCATCATCTGGCCCAGCATCCCGTCGGAGAGGATCATCACGGCGATGCGGTAACGGTCCGCCAGATCGAACGCCTCTTTCGTCAGGTCCAAAGACTCCTGCACCGTCGACGGCGCCAGGACGATCATGCGGTAATCGCCGTGGCCGCCGCCCTTGGTCGCCTGAAAATAATCCGACTGCGCGGGCCAGATGTTGCCCAGGCCCGGGCCCGCGCGCATGACATTGGCGACGACGACGGGCGTCTGGGCCGCGGCGATGTAAGAGAGCCCCTCCTGCTTCAGGCTGATGCCGGGCGACGAGGAGGTCGTCATCGCCCGCGCGCCGGCGGCCGAGGCGCCGTAGACCATGCTGATCGCCGCCACCTCGGACTCCGACTGCAGAAAGACGCCGCCGACGAGCGGCACGTGCTCGGCCATGTACGCGGTCAGCTCGTTCTGCGGCGTGATGGGGTAGCCGGCGTAAAATTTGAGTCCGGCGCGCAGCGCCCCTTCGGCGATCGCCTCATTGCCGGACATCAATACGGTGATGGACGCGCTCATGGACGCCGAGCCCCCTCGTTGGTGACGGGCTCACTCATTTTCGATCTCGATCGCGGCGTCGGGGCACATGACATAACACATCCCGCAGCCGGTGCAATTGTTCTCGTCGATGGCGACGACGGCGCATATCCCCTTGGCGTTGAGCTCCTCGCCGACCCTCAGGTTCTTCTTCGGGCAGACGGCCAGGCACAACCCACAGCCCTTGCAGCGTTCTTTATTTATGTGTACCTTGGCCATGATTACGTCTTGTCGAGGGCATGCTTGGCGGTATCGGCCACCGATAACGCGTTGAGGCCGTAGCGGTCTAAGAGGGCCTTGCGCTTGTCAAAGGTGATGAATTCGTTGGGCAGCCCCAGGCACCGCACGGGCTTGGGGCTCTTTGACAAGAGGCCGGAGGCCGACAGCATCTCGAGGACCGCGCTGCCAAAGCCGCCCCGCACCGCCCCTTCCTCGACGATGACCAACGCGCCGCACTGCTGATACAGTTCCTGGATGAGCGTCTCGTCCATCGGCTTGGCGAAGCGCGCGTTGACGACCGTCGCGTAGATCTTTTCGGGCAGGAGGACCTGCGCGGCCTCAAGGGCCGGATAGACCATGCTGCCCAGCGCGATGATGGCCACGTCAACGCCCTTCTGCCAGACCTCGGCCTTGCCGTAACGGATGCCTGAAAAAGGGATGGACGGCGGCCGCAAGGGCGCCGTGTCGCGTGGATAGCGGATGGCCGTCGGGCCGTCCCATGCCGCGGCAAAGCGCAGCATCGCCTCAAGGTCCTCTTTGTCCGACGGGGCCATGAGCGCGATATGGGGCAGGGCGCGCAGGTACACCAGGTCGAAGATGCCGTGGTGCGTGGGGCCGTCCTCCCCGACGACGCCGGCGCGGTCCAGACACAGGACCGTGCCCAGATTCTGCAGGCACAGCTCCTCCGTGATCTGATCATAGGCGCGCTGCAAGAACGTCGAGTAGATCGCCACAAAGGGCTTGAGGCCCGCATGGGCGAGGCCCGCGGAGACGCCGACGGCGTGCGCCTCGGCGATCCCGACATCGAAGAAACGCTCGGGATAGGCCTTTTGAAAACGGTCCAGGCCCGTGCCCTCGGGCATCGCGGCCGTGATGGCGACGATGCGCCTGTCGCTTTCTGCGAGGTCCAGGAGGGTAGAGCCGAAAACATCCGTGAACGTGACACCCTTGGGACCGGCCGCGAGCGCCTCGCCGCTGGCGATGTCAAAACACGCCGTGCCGTGGAACTTGACCGGCTGGTCTTCGGCGGGAACGAACCCCTTGCCCTTTTTGGTGACGACGTGCAGGAGCCGGGGTCCTTTGAAGGAAAGGATGTTCTGGAGCGTACGCACCAAGAGGGGGATGTCGTGCCCGTCGAGCGGGCCGAAATACTGAAAACCCATCTCCTCGAAGAAGATGCCGGGGACGATCAACCCTTTAAGCATCTCCTCAAAGCGATCGACGAGCCGCATCAACCGCGGCCCGATGCGCGGGATGCGCTGTTCGAGAAACTGGTCGCGCGCCTTTTTGAAACGGTTGTAGATGGGCCTGGAGATGATCTTGTTGAGATACGTGCTCAGGGCGCCCACGCTGGGCGCGATGGCCATGTCGTTGGAGTTCAAGACGACGAGCATGTCGGCGCCGACGTGGCCGGCGTGGTTGAGTGCCTCAAAGCACATGCCGCCGGTCAGCGACCCGTCGCCGATGACGGCGACGACCTTCTCCTGCGCGTTGTTGAGACGCCGGGCCAGGGCCTTGCCGAGCGCAAGCGAGACGGCCGTCGAGCTGTGACCCGTCGTGAAGGGGTCGTGGGGCGACTCCGTCTTGGCGGGAAAACCGCTGATGCCATCCTTCTGGCGCAGGGTCCCGAAGCGTTCGTTGCGGCCGGTAAGGATCTTGTGGGCGTAGGCCTGGTGGCCGACGTCCCAGACGATGACGTCTTGCGGGGACTTCAGGCAGTAGTGGAGCGCGACGCACAACTCGACGGCGCCGAGGCTCGACGCCAGGTGCCCGCCGGTGCGCGCAACGACCTCGATGATGCGCTGACGGATCTCCTGGGCAAGGCCCGGCAACTTGTCGACCTCGATCTTCTTCAGGTCGTCGGGAGAGTGGATGGTCTCAAGCGTCATCAGGTATCGGCCTCGTCGTCCGCATCGGCGCCATCGCCCGCATCGGCGCGGTCGTGCGCATCTTCGTCGGGGTCTTCCCCGGCACCGGCGCCCTTGATCGCGAGCCTGCCGTCTTTGGTCTTGGTGATCGTCTCCACGCGCCGGCGCATGCCGTCCAGCGTCTTGAGGCACGTGTCCGCAAGCTTGACACCCTCTTCAAACTTGGCAATCGCCTTGTCCAGGCTGATCTTCTCGCCGTGCAGTTCGTCGACCACCTTCTCCAGCTTTTTCAGATTCTCTTCGAAACCCATGGTGACCTCGCTTGTCACGTGTGCCGCAGGTGAGACGCTTGAGGGAAACCGTCGGGGCGACGGGGCCTGTCCTCGGCGGTCACGACGCGCCGCGATCCCCCGCCCGTAAGACAAACTCGAGGGGCCCGGCACGTCCTAATCGGGCTGACAAACTCGAGGGGCCCGGCACGTCCTGATCGGGCTGATTTCCGACCGGCACGTCCTGATCGGGCTGACTTCTGGTTTGTGCCGCCTTGTGTCAGTATACCTCTACCTAATCGCGCACTTCAAGGACTTCGCTCGTCAGATGGCCTTCGGCGAGGCGCGTGGTCAGGCGCTCGCCCGGCCCGACGTCCTTGGCGCGCATCACGACCCTGCCGTCGGCGTCCGTCGTCAGGCTGTAGCCACGCCTAAGGACGGCCAGCGGGCTGAGCGCGTCCAGCTGTTGGAGCAGGCCGTCCAGGCGAACCTGTTCTGTGCGCAGCCTGTTGGCGATGGTGCGGGGAAGCTCTTGGGCCAGGCCGTCCAAGAGGACCGATTCCGTGCGGAGCCTGCCATCCATGGCGCGGGCCAGCTCCTGCGCCAGGCCCTCGGCACGCTGGACCTCGAGACTCAGCCGGCGCTCGAGGGCGCGGGTCAGCTCCTCGGCCAGGTCGTCCACGCGCTGGGCGTACTGGGGCACGACGTCAGCCAGGGCCTGGCGCAGGTACCGCAGGTTGGCCTGGATGCGGGCGAGGAGCTCGATGCGTGCGGGCATCACGATCTCGGCTGCGGCGGACGGCGTCGGCGCCCGGCGGTCCGCGACGAAGTCGGCGATCGTGTAGTCGGTCTCGTGGCCGACGGCCGAGATGACGGGGATCGCCGACGCCGAGATGGCCCGCGCCACCGCCTCCTCGTTAAAGGCCCACAGGTCCTCGAGGCTCCCGCCGCCGCGCGCCACGATGATGACGTCCACGTTCTGGAGACGGTTGAAGTCGACGACCGCTGCGGCGATCTCCTCGGCCGCCCCCTCGCCCTGGACGCGCACGGGGTTGAGGATCGCATGAAAGCCCGGGAAGCGGCGCGCCAGGACGTGCAGGATGTCGCGGATCACCGCCCCTGTCGCCGACGTCACGATGCCGATCCTCTCGGGCAAAAACGGCAACGCCTTCTTACGGCGTTCGTCGAAGAGACCTTCCGCGGCGAGTTTCTTCTTAAGCTGCTCAAAGGCCAGCTGCAGCGCACCCTGCCCGCGGCACTCGATGGTGTTGACGTAGACCTGGTACTGGCCGCCCTTCTCGTACACGCTGACGCGGCCGGCGACCAGGACCTTGATCCCGTCCTTGGGCTCAAACTTCAGACGCACGGCGGCGCTGCGGAACATCACGCAGCGAACCGTCGCGGCCTCGTCTTTTAGGGAAAAATAAAGGTGGCCCGACGCGGGACGGGAAAAATTGGACACCTCCCCCTCGACCCAGACCGTCTCAAAGACGTTCTCGAGGACCTCTTTGATGTCCCGGGTGAGCTGGCTAACCGTCAGGATCTTGGGCATCTTCCACGGCCTCCGGTAAGGGCTCCCGAATCCTGTGAATGGAAAGGGCGCGGCCAGACGTCCCGTCCACCTCGACGACGACACCGCACAGCGCCACGTCTTTCTTGCCCAACTCGAAGCGCGTCGGCATCCCCGTCAGGAAGCGCTCGATGATCTTGTCCTTGCTACGGCCGATCACGGAGTCATATGGCCCGGTCATGCCCACGTCGGTGATATAGGCCGTCCCCTTCGGCAGGATGCGCTCGTCGGCCGTCGGGATGTGCGTGTGCGTCCCCAGGACCGCCGTGACCTCGCCGTCGAGGAACCACCCCATCGCCACCTTCTCGCTCGTCGCCTCGGCGTGGATGTCGACGATGACGATGGGCGTCTCTTTCTTCAGGGCCCCTATCTCTTCCTGGGCGCTGTGAAACGGCGATGCGACCATCGCGTCCACAAAGACGCGGCCCAACAGGCACACCACGCCCACGCTCGGCCCCGCCGCAGACCTGTAAACGCCGCTGCCGCGCCCCGGCGTCGCTGCCGGAAAATTAGCGGGCCTCAGGATGGCGGGGTTGCTGTTCAACAGGTCCACCACCTCCGGCCGGCGCCACACGTGGTCGCCCGACGTCAACACGTCGCAGCCCGACTGAAAGAGGTCACGCGCCGTGCGCGGGGTGATGCCGGACCCGCCGGCGGAGTTCTCGGCATTGACGATGACGAAATCCACGTCGTGGGCCTGGCGCACCTTCGGCAGCAGCGCCTTCACCGCCGCCCTTCCGGGCGACCCCACCACATCACCGATAAAAAGAATATTCATGTTCATATAACTCCAGGGATGTGACAAAAGTGGAACTTCTTGGCCAAGTGGAACTTCTTAGCCTGACTCTTTAAGTCCCGGAGGGTGGGACTTATTCAGCCAGGCTCATTTAGTCCCGGAGGGTGGGACTAAAAGACTCTGGCTGGTTAGTCCCACCTGGCTGGTTCGCCCCCCCTACTTGGCGTATTCAATGGCGCGGGTCTCCCGGATGACCGTGACCTTGATCTGACCGGGGTACTCCATGCCCTCCTCGATCTTCTTGCGGATGTCGCGCGCCATCACGATCGTGTCGCCGTCACTGATGCGCTCGGACTGGACGATCACGCGGATCTCTCGGCCCGCCTGGATGGCGAAGGCGCGGTCCACGCCCTTGAAGACGTTCGCGATGGACTCAAGCTTCTCCAGGCGTTTGACGTAGGTCTCGAGCGTCTCGCGCCGGGCGCCGGGCCGCGCCGCGCTGATCGCGTCCGCCGCCGCGGCCAACACGCCGTAGAAGGTCGTCTTCTCGACCTCTTCGTGGTGCGCCTCGACGGCCTTGACGACCGTGTCGCTCTCCCCGAACTTGCGGGCGATCTCGGCGCCGAGCTTCGCGTGCGTGCCCTCCATCTGCTGGTCCAGCGCCTTGCCGATGTCGTGGAGGATGCCGACGCGGCGCGCGATCTTGGAGTCCAGCTTCATCTCGTCGGCCATCACGCCCATCAACAGTGCCACTTCCTTGGAGTGTTGCAGGGCGTTCTGCCCGAAGCTCGTGCGGTAGCGCAGCCGGCCGATCATCTTGACGAGCTCCGGATGGACGTTGTGCACGTTGATGTCAAAGAGGACGCGCTCGCCCTCTTCCTTGATCTTGACCTCCATCTCCTTCTTGACCTTCTCGGCGACCTCCTCGATGCGGCCCGGATGGATGCGGCCGTCCGCGATGAGGCGCTCGAGCGCGATGCGCGCGATCTCGCGGCGCACCGGGTCAAAGCCGGACAGCATCACGGCCTCCGGCGTGTCGTCGATGATGACGTCCACGCCCGTCGCCATCTCGAAGGCGCGGATGTTGCGGCCTTCGCGGCCGATGATGCGCCCCTTCATTTCGTCGCTGGGCAGGCTCACGAGGCTCACCGTCGACTCCACGGCATGCTCCACGGCGCAGCGCTGGATCGCGTTTGCGATATACTCCCGGGCCTTCTTCTCGCTTGTCTCCCGGGCCTCGTCCTCCGCCTGCTTGATCAAGACCGCCTTCTCGCGGTTCAATTCGCCGTCAAGACGCGCCAGGAGCAGGACCTTCGCCTCCTCCGACGACATGTTGGAGATGCGGTGCAGCTGCTCCTTTTCCTGGGCCAACAGCCTGCTCAGCTCGTCGTTCTTGGTCTTGAGGCTCTCTTCCAGCCTGCCCAGGTTTTTATGCTTATCGTCGAGCTCGCGCTCCTTCTTCTCCAGGAGGTCCAGGCGCCGGTCGAGGTTGGCCTCGCGGCCCGCCATGCGCTTCTCGAGGTTCGCGATCTCGTCGCGCCGGTCCTGCGTCTGCTTCTCGAAGTCATGGCGCATCTTCAAGAGCTGGTCTTTGGCGTTGAGCTCCGCCTCCTTGCGCGTCGTCTCGGCGCTTCGCTTGGCCTCCTCGATGAGGACCTTGGCCTCCTGCGCGGCGGCCCTGACCTTCTGCGCGCTCAGTGATCTTCTCAGGAACAAGACGAGAAGCGCCAGACCCAGCCCCAGCGTGAACGCCAGGATACTGAAAAGTGTAACGTTGGATTCTGACATGGAAGTGACCCCTTTCTCTTCAAGCGGACGCCGCTAAGGCTAGGGGCGGCGCCGTCAGGCAAAGAGGACCTTCGTGACGGAAAGGTCGTGGGGCTCCAGGGGCGGGAAGGGCTCGACGATCTGAAAGGCAAAGGCCAGGCCGATCGTCGGCACGTGCTCGGGCAAGCGACTCAGGAAACGGTCGTAATACCCCATCCCGCGGCCCAGGCGGTTGCCCGCCTCATCAAAGGCCAGCCCCGGCACGACGACCAGGTCCAGTTCCCGCGGCTCGATGGGTCGAATATATGCGTCCTTGGGATGGCGCGTCCCGTGCGGCCCGCGCGCCGTCTCCGTCTCGATGTCCTTGAGCAGCGACGGAAAGAGGGCGCGCCGGTCTGTCTGGAGCACCGGCACGGCCACCCGCTTGCCTTGCTTGAGTGATTCGATGATCATGCCCGCTGTATCGACTTCTCCGTCAAACGAAAGATAAAACAGCACCGTCTTTGCTTTTGCGTATTCCTTCAACAAAAAAAGCTTGCGTGCGATGCGTGAACTCTTCCTTCTTCTTTCCTCCTCCTTATGTCTTTTGAGCCTTTCCAAAAGAGCGCTTCGTAGCTGTCTTTTTTTGGCCTGTGCGTCCATGATGCCTACGCCTCGGGGTGCCTCTTGCGGTAGTCTTCGATCGCCGAGCGCAGCGCCTCTTCGGCCAGGACCGAGCAGTGCATCTTGATCTTCGGCAGGCCGCCCAGCGCCTCCGCCACCGCCTTGTTGGAGACCTGCAGGGCCTCGTCGATGCTCTTGCCCTTGACCAGGTCCGTCACCATGCTGCTGGTGGCGATAGCCGCCCCGCACCCGAACGTCTTGAACCGGGCATCCACGATGCGGCCGTCTTTTACCTTGATATACAGCCTCATGATGTCACCACAGATCGGATTGCCGACATTGCCCACGCCGTCGGCATCCGGGATCTCCCCCACGTTGTGGGGATTCGTGAAGTGCTGCATCACCTTTTCGCTATATTGCAGATTTGCCATTGCTGCCTCAGCGCCCCACGGTTTGGGACATTTTGGTGGTTATCCCCCTTCGGGGGATAAATTCGGCCACAAGCTTGCGTTCCCGCCTTCGGCGGATGCGTAAATTTGGGCCTCATTTAAAATATCACACTTGTCCAAAAGAGTCAACCGATTGCCCCTCAACCACTTTAGCGCGGCAAAAAGGCCCCCTGTTTTCAGTCAGCCTTTTTGCCATCCAGCTTGTGCCGCCGGAGGGTGGAACCCGCAGGCGGCCAAGCACTTTTCTCTCTGTTGAGGGCTCCCAGGTCCTGGGCGCACAGGACTAGGTTCCTGACGACTGCGTGGTTCTTGGGCGCGCGGCGCTGCTTGAACCGATCAAGCCGTCCCTTCTCCTTGAGGCGGTTATAGATCAGGACCCACACGCAGTCGCGCTCGGGGTCTACCTCGCACTTGCCCTCGTTCTGGCCGCCGCACGGCCCGTTCAGCATCCCCTTGGCGCAGCGGGTCACCGGGCAGATGGCCTCGGTCACGTCCAGGAGACACTCCCCGCACATCCGGCAGACCCACTCGAAGTTCTTCTTGTCGTCTACCCGGGCCGCGTACAGGCTGTCACACCCCGGCAGGACGTCCAGCCCCGCGCGGTCCGCCTCTTTGACGCACTGGACGCCGGACCCGCAGGCCAAGACGAGCACCGCCTCGGATTCTTTGAGGGCCTTCCTGTGTTTGGCCAGCGCCGTCTTGAGCTGCGCGCTGACGCACGTGACCTCCGGTACCACCGTGCCCGTCACCGTCTTGCCGTGCGCCCTGAGGAAATCGGCCATGGCAACCACCTCCTCCTCGCCGCCCGTCTTACAGGTGGTCGCACAATCCCCGCACCCGATGAGGAACACCTTCTGTGCCCCCCGGAGCATCTCGAGGATCTTGTCGGGCTCCTTCTGTTTCGTGATGATCATATGACCCTCTCGTGAGACTAAGGTGAGACTAAGGTCAGACCTTTTAGTCTCATCTGCGGGAGCGCAGGGAGTTCAGGCGCTCCTTGATCTTCTTCTCGTAGCCGATTTCCTGCGGCTCGTAATAAGTCTTCTTGACGGGCATGTACTCCTGCTCGACGTGGTGGCCGGGGAAGTCGTGCGGGTACTTGTAGTCCGTCCCGCGGCCGAGCTTCTTGGCGCTGTGGTAACTCGCGTCGCGCAGGTGCTGGGGCACGTCCATGACGCGGCCCTCCTTGACGTCGCGCAGGGCCCTCTCGATGCCTAAATAGGCCGCGTTCGACTTCGGGGCGCAGGCCACGTAGACCGCCGCCTGGGCGAGCGGGATGCGCGCCTCGGGCATGCCCACGAACTCAGAGACCGCGAGTGCGGCCTGGGCGAGCACGAGCGCCTGCGGGTCGGCGTTGCCCACGTCCTCGGCGGCGCAGATGACGATGCGCCGCGCGATGAACCGCGGGTCCTCGCCGGCGTAGAACATCTTGGCCATCCAGTACAGCGCCGCATCGGGGTCAGAGCCGCGCATCGACTTGATGAACGCGGAGATGGTGTCGTAGTGCGCGTCGTCGTCGCGGTCATAGACCACGGCCTTCTTCTGGATCGACTCCTGCGCGTCCTTGAGCGTGAAGCGGACGCCGCCCTTGGCTTTCAGCTTCGCCCTGACGCCCACCTCGAGGGCGTTGAGGCTGCGCCGGGCGTCGCCCTCGGTGATGCGCGCCAGAAACGCGAGTGCCGCGGGCTCTGACGTGATCTTCCATGACCCCAGCCCGCGCTCCTTGTCGGCGAGCGCGCGCTTGAGCAGCGTGACGATATGCCCTTCCCCCAGCGCCTTGAACTCAAAGATGAGCGAGCGCGACAACATGGGCGCGGTCAGGACAAAAAAGGGATTGAGCACGGTCGCGCCGATCAAGGTCACGCTGCCGTCCTCGATATCCGGCATCAAGACGTCCTGCTGGGCCTTATTGAAACGGTGGATCTCGTCGATAAAAAGGATGGTCTTCTGATCCGTGGCGCGGCGCCGCGCCTTGGCCTCCTTGATGATCGTGCGCAGCTCCTGGACGTTGGAGGTGACGGCATTGACGGGCGAAAAGTGCGCGTGGGTGGCGCTGCTGATGCAGTGGGCGAGGGTCGTCTTGCCGGAGCCAGGCGGGCCGTAGAGGATGAGGGAGGAGAGACGGTCGGTCTCGATGGCCTTGCGCAAGAGAGAGCCCGGCGCCAGGATCTCTTCCTGGCCGACAAACTCCTCGAGGGTGCGCGGCCGCATGCGGCTGGCCAGCGGCTCGGGCGTGTCCGCCCGCGGCCTGCGCGGTGCCTTCTCCTCGACAAAAAAGAGCCCTTTCGTGCGCTCGTCTATATTCTTCTTGCGGGCCATAACGCCCCGAAGGTTAACAGGTGCGATCTATATGAAAGCGGAACACATCGCCTTGGAACACATCGGCCTGGCTGCCCTGTTCCGCTTGACTGGAACACTGCCGCCTGGAACACTGCCGCCTGGCTCTTTGTCCCGCTTTTTGTCTCCCGTGCCCAAAAAAATCCCCGCAATGCCGTCGGCTAGGTGGTCTGAACCCATCGTGTAGGTGGGTGCCCTCTCAGCGGCCCTCGGGCACGCGTGAAGACGGGCTCCCCTTCGATAAGTGTTGGTTCAACAATCATCAATCGCCGACGCACACCGCAGGGATTTTCAATAGGGCAGATTATATTATAACACAGGCGGCGGGGCAATTCAAGGAGACCGGACGGGCGGTGCTTCTCGTCGACAAAATGGGCGAGAAAGACCTAGCGCAGCTGCACGCCGAGGTCGCGCACGAGGCGGTCCAGGACGGCCTGGTGGACGCGGTTGACCTCCTCGTCGGTGAGCGTGCGCCGCGGGTCGGCGTAGGTCACGCTCAGGGTCAACCCCAGGCGGCCCTGCGGGATCTCCTTGCCTTCATAGATATCGGCCAGCGCAACGTCTTTGGCCGCACCCTGGGCCTGCTCGAGGACGAGCTTCCGGATGCGGGCAAAGGGCGCCTGGGGGCCGGCGACACAGCTGATGTCGCGGCGCACCGAAGGCATCGTCTCAAAGGCACGCAAGGTCTTGCGGCCGCGGCAGGCCTTGAGTATCTCATCCAGATATAATTCGGCCGCAAAGAGGGGCTCTTTGGTCTTCATGCCCCACAGGCGCTTGACACGATCCTCGACCCGGCCGAGCGCGGCGAGGCGTCGGACGCCCGAGACGAGCGCGCAGGCCGCACCCTCGGCAAAGACGCCGCAAGAGTGAGGTTGCCAGGCCTTCTCTTCGACCCCCAGCGAAGAGGCCAGTCCTTCCACGATCCCCTTCGCGTCAAAAAAGGTGTAGGCCCGCGACCGGCGCGACCAGCTCGCGCGCCTGTTGCCGACGAGCAGGAACGCCGCCCGCCGGGCTTCGCCCTGATGCGTGCAAACGCGCGCGGTCTCAAAGACCTCGAGGTCGGTGTTGCCGCGGTTGACGTTAAGGGTGGCGACGCCCAAAAGGCTCGGGATGAGCGTCGTGCGCAGGATCCGGTAATCCTGGCTCAGGAAGTTATCCAGCCGGGCGGCGTCGTCAGGGATGTCCAGCGAGCTCTTCGCGTAATCCTCGGGGCCGACCAGGCTGTAGGTGATGACCTCCTTCAGGCCGCAGCGGACGAAGTAGTCCTGCGCCGCCGCCTCGAGCCCGTCGATGGCGGGCGGCTCGAAGTCAAAGGGCTTTATGGCGGCACGCGTCAGCGGGATCGCGTCATAGCCGCGCACGCGGGCGAGCTCCTCGATCAGATCCTCTTTTATCGTCAGGTCGCGCCGGAGGGCGGGCACCGTCACCTCAAGGACCCCCTTCTTCTTGCGGCGCACGCCAAACCCGAGCCGCCTGAAGATGCCCATCGCCTCTGCCTCGCTGACGGCAAGGCTCAGGATGTCGCACGCCTCCGCGAGCACCAGCATAATCTTCTTCGCCTGGGCGGGTTTCTTGGGCCCGGCCGTCTTCGACGAGACGAGCCGGCCGCCGCACAGGTCAATGATCATCCGCGTCGCCGCGTCGCGCGCGGTCATCACCGTCGCGACGTCCACCCCGCGCTCGAACCGGTAGGACGAATCGGATACCGCGCCCAGGGACCGCGCGCCGCGGCGCACGACGACCGGGTCGAAGTACGCGCTCTCAAGCAAGATATTCTGCGTGCCCTCCTTCACCTCGGTATCGCCGCCACCCATGATGCCCGCTGCCGCCACCGGACGCCTGGCGTCGCAGATCAAGAGGACCGCCGGGCTCAGCTTTTTCTGCGTGCCGTCGATGAGGGCGATCTCTTCGCCCGGGCGCGCCCGGCGCACGATGATCGTGCCGCCGCCGAGCTTGTCAAAGTCAAACGCGTGCAGGGGCTGACCGTATTGGAAGAGGATAAAGTTCGTGATGTCGACGACGTTGTTGACGCTGCGCAGGCCCAGCGCCGTCAGCCGCTCGCGCAGCCAGCCGGGCGACGGCCCCACGCGCACGCCGGTGATCAGGTTGCCGCAATAAAGCCCGCACCCCTTGGCGTCCTCGATGGAGAGCGACAGCGGCGGGAGGTCGCCGGCAGGCTTCGTAACAGGCCTCGCGGTAGCCTTCTTGGCCGGCCGCCGCGACCCCTTTCCCCCGGCCTTCTTGAACCGCGCGCCGGTCACGGCCGCGACCTCGTGCACGATGCCCGCCACGCTCAACCAGTCCGGCCGATTCGACGTCACCTCGATGTCGTAGACCCAGTCCCCGCCGACCTCGTCCAGCGCCTCGACGTTCAACCCCGCCATCGTCAGCTTCTGGGCCAACGCCTGCGGGCCGACCTTAAGGTCCAGATACTCCTTTATCCAATTATAGGTAACCTTCATGGCTATCCCTGTGGCCTGGAACTTTCCAGCCAGGCTCTTTAAGTCCCACTCTCCGGGACTAAATGAGCCTGGCTGAATAAGTCCCACTCTCCGGGACTTAAAGAGTCTGGCTAGTTAGTCCCACTCCTCAGAATTGCTCCAGGAGGCGCAGGTCGTTCTCAAAAAACAGGCGGATGTCGTGGATGCCGTATTTGAGCATGGCGATGCGCTCGACGCCCATGCCGAAGGCGTAGCCGCGCCAGCGGCGCGGGTCCACGCCGGCCGCGCGTAGGACGTGCGGGTGCACCATGCCGCACCCGAGGATCTCGAGCCAGCCGCTCTGCTTGCAGACCGAGCAACCCTTGGCCCCGCAGATAAAACACGAGACATCGACCTCGGCCGACGGCTCGGTGAACGGGAAGAAGCTCGGACGGAAACGCAGGCGGGTCTTGGCGCCGAACATCTCGCGCGCAAACGCGATCAGGACGCCCTTCAGATCGGAAAAACGGATGTCTTTATCCACGGCCAGACCCTCGACCTGGTGGAACATGAACGAGTGCGAGGCATCGACGGCGTCGGGCCGATAGACGCGGCCCGGCACCACCACGGCCATCGGCGGCGGGCACTGCTTCAGGGCTCGGATCTGCGACGGCGACGTGTGGCTCCTGAGCAACGGCTTTTTGGCCTTATCCGCCGTCTTGATATAAAAGGTATCGAACGCGTCACGGGAAGGATGCTCGAGAGGAATATTGAGGGCCTCGAAGTTGTGGAACTCCGTCTCGACCTCCGGGCCCCTGAAAACCTTAAGTCCGAGCCTGCCGAAGATCGCGCATATTTCCTGCTCAACCTGCATCAGCGGATGGCGCCGGCCGATGAGGGGCCGGAGGCCCGGCAGGGTGACGTCGAGCAACCTGTCCTTGTCCCCCTGTTCCTCCAGGGTGCGGCCCTTGGCTTCGATCGCCTCCGCCAGCGCCTTCTTCAGGCCGTTGACCGCCGCGCCAAAGCTCCGGCGCTCCTCCAAAGGCAACGCCGGGATGCGGCCCATCAGCTCCTGAAACACGCCCTTGCGGCCCAGGTATCTGACCCGCACGTCGTTCAGGGCCCGGCCATCCGCCGCGGCCTCTATCGCCGCGCGCGCTTCCTGTTCAAGAGATTGAAGGTCAGCAGACATAACAAGGCTCCCAGCAAAACGGCCAGCGCAAAGACCTTGCCGCCGCCCAGGTGCTCCGCGACGGGTCCGCCGGCCGCGACGACCGTAAACTCCTCGGCGTGGATGTCGAGCGCCCCCTGGTGCTCGGGGCAGGCGCGATGAAAGACGCCGCGCACGCGGACCCAATCACCCCGGACTTTATATTGGCCAGCATACCGCACTTCGGCCGTCGCCGCAAGGGGAACCCACACGCCGACCGCTGCCGTGCCGTCGTGGAGGTTGACCCACGCGTGGTCCCCGCGCGGCAGGACCGCGCGGATCACCTCGCCCTCGAAGACGACGAGGCGGCCGTCATACTCCCGGGCGCCGGCGATCAGCTCCTCGGCGGACACGGGTCCTCCCGCTCCCGGCGGCTGTGCCGCCAGGGGCGCGGCCGCCACCAACTCTCCGGCGGTCACCGCGGACCACGCCGGCGGCGCCGCGGCCAGGGCGCAGCAAAAAAGCCCGATGACAAACAAGGGTCTGTTTTTCATCACTTTCCGCGCAGGAACGACACCAAAAAGCCGATCAAGACGAACACGGACACGAACTCCAGGCGCCCGAACCACATCTGGACGATATAGACGACCTTCAACCCCGCCGGCATCAGCGGCTGCGTCAGCCCGCACGAAAGCCCCACGTTGCCCGCCGCCGAGGTGGACTCAAAGAGGGCGCTCAAAAAATCATACCCAAAGAGACACCCTGCCGCCGCGCCCGCGAGATACAACAAGATGTAGGCCAACATGATCAGCGCGGCGGAGCGCACCATGCGGTCGTCGAGGAAGACGTCGCGCAGGTGGCGTAGGCGCGTCGTCACCACCACGGACTCCGACGTCAGGAACCGCTTGACGTCCTCGCGGAAGGCCTTGGCGATGATGCCCACGCGCAGCATCTTGATGCCGCCCGTCGTCGAGCAGGCGCTGGCGCCCAGGCCCATGGCGAGCAGGAGACCCACCAGGGCCAGCGGTCCCCAGGTGGCCAAAAGCTCCGGCGCGTATACCGACTGAAACCCCGTGCCCGTGTGGGCCGAGACGGCCTGGTACACCCCGCGGCGCACAAACCCCCAGGCGCCGCTGTAGGCGTGGCTCTGCGCCAGCCCCAGCGCGACGAGGACGACGACGAGCGTCATCGTCGCAAGAAAGGTGCGCACCTCGATGTCGCGCCGCAGCTCCGCCCGCCGGCCCGTCCAGATCGCATAATGCAGGTTGAAGTTGATGGCGCCCCACACCATCACGACGACCGTCGCCAGCTCAAAGACCCAGCTCTGGTAAAAGACGATGTTCTGCGACTGCGGGGTGAAGCCACCCGTGTCAAAGCCGGCCATGAAGAGACACACGCCGTGGAAGGCCGCGTCGCGCCACGGCAGGCCCACGGCGAAGCGCCCGCACGCGGACAAGAGCGTCGCGCCGAGCACGAAGTAGACGAAGCTGACGAGCCAGATGAACTTCGCCGTCTCGATGACGTTCGGCAATATCTTCTCGTCGCGCGCCTCCCCGACGTAGAGCTGGAAGGCGCCGGGGCCGTGCCTGACGAGCAGCGAAATCGCCACGACGATCACGCCCTGCCCGCCCAAAAACATCAAGAGGTGCCGCCAGAAGTTGACGGCGTGCGGCAGGTGGTCCAGGTCCTGGACGAGGACGAGGCCCGTCGTCGCCAGGCCCGACATCGCCTCAAAACACGCATCCAGGTACGAACCCCAGTGGCCGCTCAGATACATCGGGACGGCGCCAAGGAACATGCACGCGAGCCACGCGGCGGCCACCACGACCATGCCGTGGACCCACGCCACCTCGGCCTTCTCCGCCGGGCGCGCCAGCGACATCAGCAGGAGACCGCAGCAGACCGCCGCGAGCAGCCCGACGGTAAAATCGATGACCGGCACCCGTTCGCCGAAAAGGACCGCGACACCGATGGGCAGGACCATCGTCATGCCGAAGGCCAGAACGATCTTCCCCAGGAAGGAAGCGATGAGACGCAGGTCGCGTGCCTGCGGTCGCAGGATCATGAGATCAGCGTGAAGATGATGAGGGCGACGGCGCTCGTCCAGACGATCAGCGTCGCGGCGAAGGCCGCTTCAAAGAGGATGCCCGTCGCGACAGGACGCACGCCGAGGCGTTTCATCTCAGGTCTCCCATCAGGGCCTGCGGGCCGGCCCCCCCGCCGTACTCCGGCGGGGGTGAAGAACGCTTCATCTCAAGTCTCCGATCAGGGCCTGCAGGAGCTGCTGCTCGTTCTCCACGAGCGTCAGGGCGATGATGTCGTCGCCCGGCTCCAGGGCCGTGTTGCCGCGCGGCACGATGACCTCGTCCTTGCGGATGATGGAGACGAGCACCGAGTCCGGCGGCAGGACGAGCTGGGTCAGGTTCTTGCCCACGGCCGGCGACTCCGGCGGCAGGTCCACGCGCACGATGGCGAGCTTGCCGCGCTTGAAGCTCATCAGGTTGACGAAGTCCGCGAACGAGACCTCCTCTTCGATGATCTTGGCGATGATCTGCGTCGCGTCGATCGGGATGTCCACGCCCAGCTCGGAAAAGGTGTGTTCGTTCTTTGGGTCGTTGACGCGCGCGACCGTCCGCTTGACGCCGAACCGCTCCTTGGCGACCTGGCAGATGACGAGATTGTCCTCGTCATCGCCCGTCACGGCCGCCAGGACGTCGCAGCGGTCGATGTGGGCCTCTTCGAGGAACCGCGGCTCGCACGCGTCGCCGTTGACGACGAGGGCGTCGCACCCCCGGGCCAGCGCGCGGCAGGTCTTGTCGTCCTTCTCGATGATGACGACCGTGTGCTTGTCCTCCAGCAGGCGCTGGGCGAGGAAGTGCCCGACCTTGCCGCCGCCGGCGATGACGATGTACATGGACTTATGGGAGGACGAGCCGCCCCTAGCCGCGCTTTTCATCATCTTTGACCTGGAAGAGTCTCTTGGCCTTGGAGATGGCGGCGGTGCGCACGATGCCGTAGACCTTGTCGCCGCGCTCCAGGCGCGTGTCGTGTGAAGGGATGAGCCGCTTCTGCCGCCCGTCGACGGACCGCAGGACGGCGATGACGCGGAAGGTGTCGGTGAGGGCGGCCTCGGCCACGGTCTTGCCGGCGAGCGCGTCGGGAACGTCCAGTTCGAGGACGCCCACGTCCCCGCTCTCGATGATGAAGCTCGACAGGCGCCGGTCGATGAGCTTGTCGCGGATCATCGAGGCGAAGAGCACGGTGCCGCTCAAGACCTCCAGGCCCAGCGTCTCGTAGATGCGGGCGCGCGCCGAGTCGTAGACGCGCGCGATGACGCGGGGGACCCGGAAGATCTTCCCGGCCACCTGCGACGTCATGATATTGGTGTTGTCCCCGTTGGTCAGGCTGCACACGGCGTCCGCCTTCTCGGCGCCCGCCTCCCGCAGGACATCCAGCTCATAGCCGTTGCCGATGAGGGTCGCCCCATTAAACATCTTACCCAGCCGCTTGAAGGCGGCTGGGTCCTTATCGATCACGACGACGTTGTGGCCTTCTCCGGACAGGAGTGTCGCCACCTGGCCGCCGACGCGGCCGCAGCCGACGACGATGACGTACATGGGCTACCCCTTTGCGATCTTGGCGATCTCGCCGAACGTCTGCGGGTCCGTCACCGCGATGTCGGCGAGGACCTTGCGGTCCAGGGCGACCTTCGCCTTCCTAAGGCCGCTCATCAGCTGCGAATACGTCAACCCGCGCTCGCGGCACGCCGCGTTGATGCGCACGATCCACAGGCCGCGGAACGTCCGCTTCTTGACCTTGCGGTCGCGTGTCGAAAAGCGCAGGGCGCGGTCCACGGACTCTTTTGCCAGGCGGTACCGGCGCGACCGGTCGCCGTAAAAACCCTTGGCCCTCTTCAAGACGCGTTTCTTGCGCGCCCGGGTGGAGACGCTGTGTTTCACTCTAGCCATGGGGCAACAACCTCCTTGTTCTCTTGAAATCCGCCCGGCTCACCAGGGCGGCGCGACGCAGATTGCGCTTTCGCTTACGGGTCTTCTTGGTCAGGATATGACCTTTGTTGGCGCGCGTGCGCTTGATCTTTCCCTTGGCGGTAAAGCGGACGCGCTTTTTCACCGCTCGGTTCGTCTTCAGCATAGCGGGTGACTCCTTTTACTTGGGAGCGACGATCATGTTAATCATGCGTCCTTCCATCACCGGGCCGTACTCGACGGCGCCGATGCCCTGGAGGTCCGTGCAGAACCGGTCCACGACGCGACGGCCGATGTCGCGGTGCGCCATCTCGCGGCCGCGGAACATCAGGGACACCTTGACCTTGTTGCCCTCCTTGAGGAACTCCGTGGCGTGCTTGAGCTTGATGCCGTAATCGTGCTCCTCGATGTTGGGCCGCACGCGCACTTCTTTCAGGTGAGAATGTTTTTGGTGTTTCTTGGCCTCGCGCTCGCGCCTCTCCTGGTCGTATTTGTACTTGCTGTAATCCATGATGCGGCAGACCGGCGGCTTGACCTGCGGGGCCACCTCGACGAGATCCAGCTCGAACTTATCGGCCGTCTCCAGGGCCGAATGGATGGAGACGACCCCCATCTGTTCGCCCTTGGGCCCGATCACGCGGACCTCGGCGGCACGAATCCTGTCGTTGACCCTGATGAACTTCTTAATATGGCACCTCCTGCTTTGGGGTGGGCGCCCTGCCGTCCGCTCTACGTCGGCGCGCGGCTTGCGCTTCTGGTTGCCTGAGAATAGATTTATATTAGGCGGCGCCGACCCGCGATGCCGCCTCGGCGCGCGCCTTCTTCGCAAACTCGGCGACCGTCATGACGCCCTGGTCGCCCTTCGCCTTGCTGCGCACCGAGACGCTGTCCTCTCCGGCCTCGCGCGGCCCGACGATGAGCATGTACGGGACCTTCGCGAGCTCGGCGTTGCGGATCTTCTTGTTGAGCGTCTCCGACGAGCTGTCCAGCTCGGCGCGCAGGCCGGCCTCCTTGAGCCGGGCTACGACGCTGCGCGCGTAATCCTCCACCGCGCTCTTGAGCGTGAGGACCGCGACCTGCTGGGGCGCCAGCCACAGCGGGAAGTGCCCCGCGTAGTGCTCGATCAGCGTGCCGATGAAGCGCTCGATCGAGCCGAAGATGACGCGGTGCAGCATCACCGGCCGGCCGAACTTGCCGTCGGGCATGACGTACGTCAGGTCGAACTTGTCGGGCAGCGCGAAGTCGCACTGGATCGTCGCGCACTGCCAGTAACGGCCGATGGCGTCCTTCAGCTTGATGTCGATCTTGGGGCCGTAAAACGCGCCCTCGCCCACGTTGAGGACATAGGGCAGTTTTTTTTCGTCGAGCGACTCCCGGAGGGCCGCGGTCGCTCGGTCCCAGTCCCCGTCGGTGCCGATGGACTTCAAGGGCCGCGTGCTGACCTCGATCTTGAGGTCCTTGAAACCGAAGAGCGCCATCGCGTCAAAGACGAAGTCGAGGACGCCCTTGATCTCGGGCTTCATCTGGTCCGTGGTGCAGAAGATGTGCGCGTCGTCCTGGGTGAAACTGCGCACGCGCAGGAGGCCGTGGAGGACGCCGCTCTTCTCGTGGCGGTAGACGGTGCCCAGCTCAAAGAGCCGCAGCGGCAGGTCGCGGTAACTGCGCGTCTTGGACTTGTAGATCAGCATGTGCCCCGGGCAGTTCATGGGCTTGACCGCGTACTCCTTGTCGTCGACCTCCAGGACGTACATGTTCTCGCGGTAATAATCCATGTGGCCGGAGCGCTGCCAGAGGTCGCCCTTCAAGAGGTGCGGGGTGACGACCATCTGGTACCCGCGCCTGAGGTGCTCCTCTTTTTCGTACGTCTCCAGGATGTGACGCAAAAGCGCCCCCTTTGGGAGATAAAAGACGAGCCCGGCCCCGGCCTCCTCGTGGTAGATATCAAAGAGCTCGAGCTCCCTGCCGAGCTTGCGGTGGTCGCGCTTCTTCGCCTCTTCCAGGAGCCTGAGATATTCCTCCAGGTCCGCCTTGTTGGCGAAGGCCGTGCCGTAGATGCGCTGGAGCATCGGGTTGGTCTCGATGCCGTGCCAGTACGCGCCGGCGATGGACAAGAGCTTGAACGCCTTGACCTGGCCCGTCGAGGCCACGTGCGGCCCGCGGCACAGGTCGAGGAACCCCTCCCCTGTCTTGTAGATGGAGACGGTCTCCCCCGGGATCCCCCCGAGGAGCTCGAGCTTGTACGTCTCGTCCCTCTTCTCAAAGAGCGCGACCGCGTCTTTCTTGCTCAACTCCTGGCGCACGAACGGCAGGTCGGCCTTGACGATCTCGGCCATCTTGGCCTCGATGCGCGCGAGGTCCTCGGGCGCGAAGGGCTCGGCCTTGTCAAAATCGTAGTAGAACCCGTCTTCGATCGCCGGCCCGATGCCGAGCTTCGTCTCCGGCCACAGGGCCTTGACGGCGTGCGCCATCACGTGCGAACAAGAATGCCTTAGTGTCTCCAGCTCCATAAATGACGACCCCAAAAAGGTGAGACCAAAGGTCTGGCCTTTTGTCTCATATTCCGTGCTCAGACCTGAGACAGAAAGGTCTGGCCTTCCGGTCTCACGGACCTTCCGGTTTCACGAGGTGCCGCTTGGCGGCGGCCGGCAGCTTCTTGATCCGCGCCTCGCGCCGGGCGGCGCGGGACCGGCTCCGGAACCGCTCGGTGTAGACGAGCGTGACGGGCCGGCGGCTGCGCGTGCACTTCGAGGCGCGGCCGGCGTTGTGCGCCGCGACGCGGCGCGCGACGTCCTTGGTGATGCCCGTGTACAAAGAACCGTCGCCGCATCTAAGAATGTAAACAGACCACAAGACAGGGCCTCGATCCGCATAAAATCATGGGCGCGACAGGACTCCAACCTGTCGCTCTCCGCCTGCGGCGGCTCGCTCCCCATAGGGGCTTCCTTCGACTTCTCTCAGGATGGTTCGAAGCATGGTGAGCTTGTCGAACCATCGCCCCTCTGGCGCTCGTCGCCGGCTTTCGCCGGCGAACTCGCTGTCACCCCAAGATCGTGGGGACGATCTCCCCACGCCCCTTGAGGTTCTCGTCCTGAATACTGGTGGGCGCGACAGGACTCGAACCTGTGACCCCCTCCATGTCAAGGAGATACTCTAACCAACTGAGCTACGCGCCCTGAAAAACCAAAATTATGGAGTCCCGCGGGCATGCCCGCAACACCTTCCTTTTCGCCCAGGGCACGACATCCTGAGCGACCCCACCGGAGGCGGGGGAGCCGAAGGGCCAAAGTCACTATGCCGGGAGAGGGACTCGAACCCTCACGCCCTTACGAGCAACGGATTTTAAATCCGTATCGTCTTCCAGTTCCGACATCCCGGCAAATCCCGAATCTGAAACTGACGATGTCAGCGTCGAGCCCAACAAAGTCTAACGTGTACCAGCGGGGCAACCCCCCCGGCGCAAAAAAATCAGAGGCGCGAACCGGAATCGCACCGGTGTAGACGGTTTTGCAGACCGCTGCCTAGCTTCTCGGCCATCGCGCCAAATTTTTTGTGCGATACGACGCGCCCGCGAGGCCACTATCGGCCACTGATACCGGCTACCGGTGCGCACACTTCAACGCCGCGCGCGCGATCGCGTCGACGTCGGCCATGCGGCCCAGACCCTGCCGGCCGCTCGCCAACCGGCCCCGCTCGGGGCCGATGAACCGGTAGCCCCACTTCTTCAGGCGCTCGACGTTCGCCTGGACGGCCTTGTTGGCCCACATCGCGTCGTTCATCGCCGGCGCGAGCAGGACCGGCGCGCGCGTCGCGGTCACGACGCACGTCAGCAGATCGTCGCAGATGCCGTTGGCGAGCTTGCCGATGACGTTGGCGGTCGCCGGCGCGATCACGACGGCGTCGGCCCGGTCGGCGAGCGCCACGTGCTCCACGTCCCGGGCCTCGACCCCCTCAAAGAGCCCGCGGGACACCGGGTTCCGGGAGAGCTTCTCGAGAACGAGCGGGCTGACAAAATGCGCGGCCTCCTCGGTCATCACCACGCGCACGTCGCAGCCGGCCTCCGCCAGCGCGCCGGCCAACCGTGGTATCTTATACGCGGCGATGCCGCCGGTGACCCCGACGACGATACAGGACGGCTTCTTCACGCTTCCTCTTTCTCCGCCTTCTCGACCTTCTCGGCCTTCTGTGCCTTGGGCGAGGGCGCCAGACGGATCTTTCCCTGCGCGATCTCGAGCATCGCGATGGTCGTCACCTTCGTGTCGTGCGGCGCCTCGATGATCCGGGGCGCGCCGTCCGCGAGCTGAAGCGCCCGCGCGGACGCCACGTGGACCAGCTTGTACATGTTATTGTCCGCCTTATCGAGCAGCTTTTCCAAAGGAACGTACATAGACCCCCTCGCAGCGTTTGGCCAACAGTATGGATTTAAGGTTCCTCAGTGCCTCGCGGAAGTCCCCGTTGACGAGGACATAATCGTAAAAGCGAGCGTAAGAGAGCTCTATTCTAACACGCTTCAGGCGCCTGACTATCTCTTTTTTCTCCTCGGTGGACCGCCGGCGCAGGCGGTCCATCAGGATCTCGATCGTCGGCGGCACCACGAAGATGGAGGCCGCCCGCTTCTTCAGGCGGCGGCGCACCGTCTGCGCGCCCTTGACGTCGATGCACAGGAGCGCGTCCTTGCCGGCCCGGCGCGCGTCGTCGAGCACCTGGCGCGGCGTGCCGTAATAACTGCCGAATATCCGCTCCGACTCGAGGAGCCCGCCGTGCGCCTTCAGGGCGAGAAACCGTTTTTGCGTGACCCGCACGTAGTCCCGGCCGCCCCGTTCGCCCTTTCGCAGCGGCCGCGTCGTGTAGGAGACGGACCTGAGGAGCCGGTCCCTCCAGAATTTCTCCTTCAAAAGGGCCTCGCACAGCGTCGTCTTGCCGGAGCCCGATGGACCCGAGACGATCCACACCAGCGGCGCGGCCTTGCCCCTTGCGTGCGCGGCCTTGCCCCTTGCGTGCGCGGCCTTTTTACTCGACATTCTGCACCTGTTCGCGGATCTTCTCGATCTCGTCCTTGATGAGAACGACCTCGTGCGCCACGAACTTGTCCTGCACCTTGGCGCCGAGCGTGTTGATCTCGCGCTGCAGCTCCTGGCCGATGAAATCCAGGACCTTGCCTTTCGTCCCGCTGCCCCTGAGGTGCTTTAAAAATCCCTTCAGGTGGAAGTCGATGCGCGTGATCTCCTCGGTCACGTCGGTGCTGCGCAGGACGCTCTCGAGGTTCTCGGGCGGCAGCTTCTTCTTCATCTCGTTGCGCACCTTCTCCACGCGCCTCTTGGCGACGCCCATGTGGCGGCCGATGATGCCGATGCGCTTCCTCAAGTCCTTGTCCAGGGCCGCGCCCTCCCGCCGGCGCATGGCGAGGACCCTGTCGAGCGCCTCCTTGAAGGCGGCCTTCGCCACGCGCGCACGCACCGTCATCTTGAGCTCGGGCTTGCGGTGACGCAGGACGCCGGGCAGAGTCACGAGGGCGGCGAGGTCGATGCCCTCCTTCAGGCCGGTCTTGCGGCGCACGCGCTTGAGCGCCTTGACGTATTTCTCGACGAGCTCTTCGTTCAGGATCACCTCGTCGGCCGCCTCGTTAACGTGGGAGACGTTGATGGTGACGCGGCCCCGCCGGATGCGCTGCTGCACGATCCCGCGCAGCATCCCCTCCAGATGGTCCAGCGCCAGAGGCAGATGAAACGACGTATCAAAATACCGGTGGTTCACGGTCTTGAGCGTCACGACGAACCGCTCGCCGTCGGCCCGTGTCTCGGCCTGTCCGAATCCCGTCATGCCGATGATCATATCCACGTCCTCTTTTCCTTGCTCTCGACGACCCGCTTCGTCTCCCACAGGTCGACGATCACCTCGTCGGGCTCGAACCACAGCTTGACCTCGCGCTCGGCGTCCTCGGCGTTCGCCGAAACGTGGATGACGTTCTCGTAGACGCCACGCGTCGTGATGCGGCCGAAGGAGCCGCGGATCGACACAGAATCCGCCTCCTCGGGGTTCGTCGCCCCGGCGAGCGACCGGCACTTCTGGGTCGCCCCCTGGCCCCAATAGACGAGCGCCATGACCTTGCGCCGGTCGTGGAACTCACCCATGAGGTAGCGCACGACGTCGTCGAAAAAGGGCCTGTCCTTCAGGTGGGCGTAGTGCACGGTGGCGAGCTCCCGCGTGACGCGCACCATCTTGGCCGCGACGATCTCGAGCTTCGTCTCGGAGAGGCGCGTCAGGATGTTGCCGGTCAACGAGCGCTTCAGCCCGTCGGGCTTGATCAGGATCAGCGTCGCTTCGTTCTTCTCCATACCTGCCTCCCATATTCTCGACACCCAAGGTTGGGCGGGACCGCTTGGCGCGGCACCGGGTGAGCCTCACCTTCTCGGGTGGTGAGCGCTAAACGACTCATCTCGCCCGGACGGGGCGGCGTGCCTTTGGCGGCTTGCGCTGACCGGCGCTCCTTATTCGTCGCGCCAGCGGCTCTGCAAAAAAGACTAGGCCTTTCGCAGCAGAAACGAGAGAATCCGTTCCCTGTCCTGCGGCGAGAAATATTCGATCTGGATGCGGCCGCGTTTCTTGCCCTCGAAGATCTTGACGCGCGTGCCCAGGCTCTGCTGCAGACGCTTCTCCAGGTCCACGACGTGCGGGTCCTTGCTCTTCGAAATCCTTCTGCCGGGGCCCTTGAGCGGCTTACTGCGTGCGATATGAGACTCTAACTCTCTGACGGACAAAGAGTTAGATAATACCATCCGCGTCAGCCTGATCTGCTGCGGCACGCTGTCCAGGCTCAGAAGCGCCTTGCCGTGGCCAAAGGTCATCTGGCCCTCCGAGATGGCGCGCTGAACCTCCTGCGGCAGGGTGAGCAGCCGCAGCATGTTGGCGATGGTCGAGCGGTCCTTGCTCACCGCGCGCGCCACCCCCTCCTGCGTCAGGGAAAAATCCTTGATCAGCCGGCCGAAGGCCTGCGCCTCCTCGATGGGGTTGAGCTCCTCGCGCTGGATGTTTTCAATGATCGATAAGACGAGCGCCTCCTGGTCCGAGACGTCGCGCACCACGACGGGGACGCGCTCCAGCTTCAAGAGCTGCGCGGCGCGCAAGCGCCTCTCCCCGGCGATGGTCTCGAAATTGCCGTCGGGCCGACGCCGCACGAGGATGGGCGCGAGCACCCCCTTCTCTTTTATGGACTCGGCGAGCTCTTTGAGCTGCGCGTCGTCCATCTGCTTGCGCGGCTGAAACCGGTTCGGCGACAGACGCGCCACCTCGACGTAACCGACGCCCGAGCCCGTCGGGGCGTCGGCGCGCAACGAGGCGGCCGCCGGCCGCGGCTCGATGGGGATCTCTTTCCTGAGCACCTGCTCGACGCTCTTTCCCGATGATATCAGGGCTGATAACCCTCTTCCCAGCGCCTTCTTTTCCATAGCCTGCCCCTCCCTGTCCCCCATCCCCCGGTTGTCGATCCAAGAAAATACCGGCTCAGATACTGCGCGGTGAGACACGGCAGTCTGGCTGCGATGTCCCGGTCTGGCCGAGATGCCTCAGTTTCTGAGACGCTATGGCCTGGCCCCTGTGTCTCAGTCCTTCAGTCTCGCGCCGATTTTCAGTCTCGCGCCGGAGCCTGGTCGCCCTCGTTGCAGGGCGCAACCGGCTCCTCCGGCTCCTGCGGTATCTCGACGCGCGGCGCCGGCACGGCAGCCTCCTCCGGCACGGAAAATTGCTCTGTCGTAGCGGCCTCTCTCGACGTGCCGGTTCCCCCTGCCGCTGCAGCTCCTCCCGGCGCAGAGGCTCCCCCTGGCGCGGTAACGTCCTCTGGGACGACAGCCCCTCCCCGCGCGGCAGCCCCTTCCGACCTCGTCAAGACTTCCTTCGCGAGCGCTGCGTACTTCTGGGCGCCGATGGAGCTCTTGTCGTAAAAGTGGATCGGCTTGCCGAAGCCTGGGGCCTCGGAGAGCCGGATACTGCGCGGGATGATCGTATCAAAGACGCGCGCGCCGAAAAAATTCCTCGTCTCGTTGATGACCTCCTGGGTCAGGTTGGTGCGGAAGTCCGCCATTGTCAAGAGGACCCCCTCGATCTCCAGGGCCGGATTCAATCTATCCCTGACGAGGTTGATCGTATTAGTCAACTGACCCAGCCCTTCGAGCGCATAGTACTCGCACTGGACCGGGATAATGACACAACCTGTTGCAACCAAAGCATTTAAGGTTATTAACCCGAGGGATGGGGGGCAGTCGATGATAATATAGTCGTAATCGTCCAGGGCGGAGGCGATCGCTTTTTTGAGGCGCCCCTCCCTGCCGTCGACATCGACGAGCTCGATCTCGGCGCCGATGAGGTCGATATTGGAGGCGACGAGGTCGAGATTTTCAATCGCGGTCTTGTGTGTCAGGGAGGCAATATCCTCGTCGGATATCAGAAGATCGTAGAGCGACTTTTCGATGACATTCTTGTCGACGCCCAGGCCGCTCGTGGCGTTGCCCTGAGGATCTGCGTCGACGAGAAGGACCCTCCTCTCCTCGAGCGCCAGATACACGGCGAGATTTATCGCTGTCGTCGTCTTGCCGGTACCGCCTTTTTGATTACAGACCGCGATTACCTTGCCCATATAGAATTTTGACCTGTGGGTGATTCTCAGAACAAAATTTCGTTTCTGGAACAATTTGCATAACTCTTTTATTTACAAATAATTAAGAAAATTTGTTGCGCGTGGAACTTTCGGCCTTCTGAAATTTTGTTCATCGCATAACAAATCGTACGGCATAACCATTCCCATGAACAGCATTTTATCAAAGAGACAAGGGAAAAGGCAAGTAAAATTATTTCTTCTTGAGCTTTACGCGGATGCGGGCCGGTTTGCCGCCGGCCATGCCAAAAAGCCCCCTCTCTTCTTCTGAGAGCACCTTGACATCGAGCTCTGTGCGGTCAACCTTGAGGGCAACGAGGGCCTTTTCGAGCGCCTCCTCGATGGTCCGGCCGTCGAACTCGAACTCTACTTGCCGCCGTTTACGGTCTTGTTTACCTTCCATTGGAATACCACGCTCAAGAGGCTGTTGGTGAACCAGTACAGTACCAAGCCTGACGATATCCGGTAAAAGAGCACGCCGAAGACGACTGGCATGATCGTGCCCATGATCTTCTGCTGTTGGGCCATTTCCGGAGAGGCCGCAACAGAGGACTTCGTGGTTATCTTTTGCTGCAGGACCATCAAGGCTGCCATCAAGATTGGCAAAAGGTTGAATTCGCTTCCTATGATCGGCAGCTCCGTGCCAAAAGAAAAGAGTCGGTCCGGCTCAGAGAGATCCTTTATCCATAAAAATCCCCGGCCCTTGAGCTCAATAGAGCGCATTAGGACCTGATACAAAGAGAAGAATACAGGAATCTGCATGAGAATAGGGAGACACCCGCCAAATGGGTTGACCTTCTCCCGGCGATAAAGCTCCATTGTCTCGGCATTGAGCTTTTGCGGGTTATCCTTGAACCGCACCTTCAGCGCCTCTACCTGGGGTTGCATGGCCTGCATCCGTCGCATGGACTTCATGCTTTTCAAAGAGAGGGGGGAGAGGAGGGTGTAAACGATGATCGTCATCAGGACGATCGCCAGGCCCCAGTTTTTTGTAACTCGTTGTAATCCCCTGAGTAACAACAAAAGAGGTTTGGCGATGATGTCGAACTTTCCGTAGCTGACGATCTGGTTCGCTCCGTCCTCAAACTTCCTCAGCGCCTTCTCGTCCTGGGGCCCAAAGTACATTCTCGCCTGCGCCGAATTGAGCGAATCCGACGTCGTCCACACAAACCGGTAGTCGCCGACAGGGGTCACTTTAAACCCATTGATG
>Ga0315537_1000438_pt1 | contig 32139 bp, 31 predicted proteins | sample SalMarSW160270MG_FD_203091 | JGI IMG/M metagenome (GOLD analysis project Ga0315537, IMG submission 203091) | Salt marsh sediment microbial communities from the Plum Island Ecosystem LTER, Massachusetts, United States - Salt Marsh Sediment SW1602-70 ... | reverse complement strand
AGGATTCGCCTGGCCTCTGCCAGGTCAACTGATACCGACAGGTTGCTTATGGCTTTGTCCAAGGCTCCGGCTACGGTGCCGTGTTCCTTGGCTTCTTCCCGGAAGTGCGACTTGTTAAGGCGGCGGAAGGTGCCAAACTGAATCTGCCCCCTGCCGATGGCGGTGATGCCGTCCAGGGTCTGTTTGATATCGCCGGCATCCAGCACCTTGCTTCCCAGGTATTTCAGCTTTTTCTCTTCACCGGCGCAGAAAAGGTCGTAGAAATTATTAACGAACTCAATGTTTATCTGGTGCAGGTTTCTGGAGAAGCTGTGGTCCCGGCGGGCGAACCGTTCGTTATCCACCAGAAAAGTGGCGTCAGCGTACTGGCTGACCGTTTTTAAACAGGTGGCGGTGTTGGTTACGGCATAGGAGGTAAGCCCGTTTTCTTCGTAGCCGAAGGGGAGCACTATGGCGGCGTAGACCGGCTTCTCTATCCTTTCCTTGAGTGTCTTGACCACCCAGCCGATGGAGCCGGAGCCGGTGCCCCCGCCTCCGCTGGCGATGGCCAGAATAGCATCGGTTTCGTGAAACTTTCTGGAGTCTATAATGTTATCGGTGATGACCGAGTGGCTTTCCCGGATAATCTTGGCGGCATCGACATTCATCTTGCCCACGCCGTGGCCGAAGGTTCTCACCCCGCCGATGACAATCCGGTGGTGCCGGTCGGTGGGGATATGGTGGAAGCCGCCCAAATCGGCTTCATCGGTGTTAACGGCGAAGGCATCGGTTAGAATTTCAATCCGTCGGGTAAAGAGTGACTTGGCGTGACTGTTGAGGGCATAAAACTGGTCGGCAATGTTACAACCGCACTGTCCAAAACCTACAACGACTATTTTCATCGTCCACCTCGCAACGGGGAATAATGTTTTATTTTAGGCATGGTTATACAATAATGTCAATTCCCTACTTGGTACTGCTACCTAACTTTTCCCACCACATATTGAGCAAGGTCTGCCAAACGGCAACTGTAGCCCCATTCATTATCATACCATGAAAGCACCTTGACCATGTTGCCGGCGATGACCATGGTGCTCAGGGCATCAACTATTGAGCTGGCCGGGTTGCCCTTGAAGTCCATGCTGACCAGCTCTTCCCGGCAGTATTCCAGTATGCCTTTTAAGCTCCCGGCGGCGGCTTTTTCAAATGCCTGGTTTACCTGCTCCGCGGTGGCCTCTTTTTTAAGGTCGCAGACCAGGTCAACCACCGAGACGGTGGCCGTCGGCACCCTGAAGGCCAGTCCGTGGAGCTTGCCGGCTAGCTCGGGGATGACCTGGGTTACCGCCCGGGCGGCGCCGGTGGTGGTGGGGACAATGTTGAGGGCGGCGGCGCGGGCGCGGCGGGGGTCTTTGTGATAAGTATCCAGCAGCCGCTGGTCGTTGGTATAGGCGTGTATGGTTGTCATCAGGCCTCTGGCAAAGCCGAAGCTCTGGTGCAGTACTTTGACCACCGGGGCGATGCAGTTGGTGGTGCAGGAGGCGTTGGAGATAATATTATGCTTTTGGGGGTTATACTGCTCTTCGTTGACGCCGAGGACGATAGTTATGTCCTCGTTGCGGGCCGGAGCCGAGATTAGCACCTTCTTGGCGCCCCCTTTGAGGTGCGCCGCCGCTTTGGTGGCGTCGGTGAAGAGGCCGGTTGATTCTATGACTACTTCTACCCCTAAATCCCCCCACTTAATGTTAGCCGGGTCGCGTTCCGCCAGCACCTTTACCGGCCTGCCGTCAACCATAATGCTGTCATCAGTTGCTTTTACCTCGCCGGGGTAGGGGCCGTAGTTGCTGTCCCATTTAAGCAGGTGGGCGTTGATTTTGGCGTCAGCCAGGTCATTAACGGCGGCCACCTCCAGCCTGCCTTTGTGGTACTGGTTAACCGCCCTTAAGGTGAGGCGGCCCACACGCCCGAAGCCGTTAATGCCGATTTTAGTTGCCATGTCTATACCTCCTGGAGCGTTTTATTCCTTCGCCGACTGCGCTGGAGCATATCGAGGAAGGCTTCGACCCTGGTCTTAAGGTGATGAGTCAGCGAGAATTCGTCGTTGCCCTCCAGGGTCAGGATAGGCAATTTTAACCTGTCTCTAAAGATTATATCGCCGATGCCGCGGTGGCAGAAGGCCTGGACATAGTGGATGACGCCGTCCACGCGGCGTTTATTTATTTCGGCGGTGATGTCCTTTAGTCTATCATATATGGAGTAGGGATAGGTATAGTTGGTGTACTGCTCGGCCAGCGAATTTCCCGGGCGGGGCATGGCGAACTGGCGCTGGGTCTCGTTTAGGACCACCCTGGCCCCCTTTTTCTCCAGATATTTATAGAGGTCCTGGCCGTAGACCGAGGGCACCCCGATATAGGCTATTCTTAGCCAGTCCGCAGGGTAGGGCGGGCGCTTGAGGCACTTTGCCGTCAGTTCCTTTAGCTCTTTCTGGTATTTATGATAGTCCTGATTAAAGTCCGAGGCAGATACCAGCCAGAGGTGGTTTTCCAGACCGCTGGCCACTCCCTGTTTCCAGGTGAGCTCGTCCAGTTTTAGCGCCAGCCGGCGGCAGGGCTTTAGCTTCTCCCTGACCTTTTCGGCGGCGGCCAGGGTGGTGTTAAGCGTTTCTGCCAGCTCTTCCAGAGCATCCTGCATTTTCTGGGTATCCGGTTTGTCCGGGTAGGCGAAGGGGATGGCCCTGATTCCTTTAAGTTTTAGCACCTCCATGAGCATGACGGTGTTGGAGCAGTCGCCGGTGGTGACGCAGAGGACGGTATCGATTTTATGCTCCATACAGGCGCCGTAGATTCCCTTAATCCAGCTGCAGCAGTTTAAGGGGAAGCCGGCGCGCTCGGCGATATTGATTAGCCTTTCCGGGCTGGGGTCGGCGATAAAGATATTATTGAGGTCAACCGGCCGGTAGCCGGCGGCCATGAGTACTTCTATTGGAACGGTGGTGGTGATGCCTATTTTATTCATTTCTCCTGGCTTTTTGGGGCAGGCGGTAATACCGGATACCGTCCCGGTTAAACTTGTCCAGTTCTCCCTTAGCCCTCATCGCTTCCAGATGCGCCAGTGTTTCCAGTATGGCCATCCTCTTGTCCCAGCTGCCCAGTTTATGCCAGCCGACGCCGTTGACATCGTGGAGCCAGGTTATCTCGGTGGTCAGCTGGAAAGCCGTCTTGGAGTCGTAGCCGATGGCGCCCATAATTTCGGCGTTTCTGAGCCGGTGGTGCAGGATAATGCCCTCAACCCTCTCCTTGAATCCGGTGAAGGGCTGCTCGTGGCCGGGCAGGACCAGCTCTACCTCCAGCTTTTCGAGCCGGTTTAGCGAGTCCAGATAGTCGCCCAGCGGGTTAGAGCCCGACTGGGGGTGTAGGCCGACGTGGGGGGTAATTGTCGGCAGGATATGGTCTCCAGAGAACAGTATTTTCTTTTTAGGCTCGTAGAGGCAGATGTGCCCCGCGGTGTGCCCCGGCGTGGGCATAACCTCAAAGCTGAAATCGCCGCAGGTGATGGCCTCGCCGCCGTAGAGGGTGGTATCGGGCATGGTGGGGGTGACGAACTTCAGCATCGGCAGGGAGGCTTTCTTAAGCTCGGCGAGCCGGTCCGGCGGTACACCGTTGCGGTGCAGCCACTGGCCTAATTCCTGGATAAGCTCGTCCATACTGACGTACCTGGTCTCGATAAAGTCCTTTTCCAGGTGGTGGAAAGCCAGCGTGGCGTCGAAGAGGTTTTTAAGCTCTCCGGCCATTCCGTAGTGGTCGGGGTGGACGTGGGTGACCACTATCTGGGTAATCTCTTGGCCGTCGATGCCGCCGTCAGCCAGTTGCTTTTTGAGGGAGTTAAAGGCCTCTTTTGTGTTCCAGCCGGTGTCAATGAGAAGATAGCCGTCATCCCCTCTGACCAGGTAGGTATTGATATGGCTCAGGTTGGTGACGGGCAGCGGCAACGGCATACGATAGATACCCGGTGTGACCTCAATCATATCTCACCTGCGGTTTTAGTGGTCAAAGGCTTCCGTGCCGGCGAAGGGGGCTTCTTCCCCCAGCTCTGCTTCGATGCGGAGCAGGCGGTTGTACTTGGCGGTGCGCTCGGAGCGGCAGGGGGCGCCGGCTTTGATTAAGCCGGTATTTAAACCCACCGCCAGGTCGGCGATGGTGGTGTCTTCGGTTTCGCCGGAGCGGTGGCTTACCACCGCCTTCCAGCCGGCCAGCTGGGCCATCTCGACGGCGGCTATAGTTTCGGTAAGGGTGCCGATCTGGTTGGGCTTGATAAGAATGGCGTTGGACGCCTTTAGCTTGAGGCCGCGGCTTAAGCGGTTGACGTTGGTAACATAGAGGTCGTCGCCCACCAGCAGGACTTTATCGCCCAGTTTCTGGGTCATCAGCTGCCAGCCGGCCCAGTCGTCCTCGGCCATGCCGTCCTCAATGCTGATAATAGGGTACCGCGATACCCATTTGACATAATATTCAACCATCTCCTGGCTGGTGAGGGAGACGCCCTCTTTAGCTAGGACATATTTCTTGTTCTTATAAAATTCGCTGGCGGCGGGGTCTAGGGCGATAAAGCAGTCCTTGCCCGGCTTATAGCCGGCTTTTTCAATGGCGGCCAGCACCGCCTCCACTGCCTGATTGTTAGAGGGCAGGGCGGGGGCAAAGCCCCCCTCGTCGCCGACGTTGGTGTTGAGCCCCCTGTCTTTGAGCACCTTTTTGAGCGCCTGATAGACCTCGGCGCCCATCTGTATTGCCCGGCTGAAGCTGGCGGCTCCGGCTGGCACCACCATGAACTCCTGAAAATCGGTGGAGCCCGCGGCGTGCTTGCCGCCGTTTAAGATATTGAGCATGGGCACGGGCAGGCTATAGTTGCCCCAGCCCAGGTGGCGGTACAGGGGCATATTGAGCAGGCTGGCGGCGGCGTGAGCCACGGCTAACGACGCTCCCAGTATGGCATTGGCCCCCAGCCGCGACTTGTTATCGGTGCCGTCAAGCTGGATGAGGTTGTGGTCTATAGCTGTCTGGTCGGTGGCCGGCGTGCCGATTAGCTCCGAGGCGATAACCCCGTTGACGTTGGCTACCGCCTGGAGCACCCCCTTGCCGCCGAAGCGGGACTTATCGCCGTCCCTGAGCTCCACCGCCTCGTGTTTGCCAGTGCTGGCCCCGGAGGGAACGGCCGCCAGCCCGATATTGCCGTTGGCCAGCTTGACTTCGACCTCCAGGGTGGGATTTCCCCGGGAGTCCAGTATTTCTCTGGCGGTGACCCTTTCTATGGTTGGCATTCTATTTCTCCCCCTTTTTGGAGGCTAGTTTAAGGGCTTTATCTACCGCCTCGGCCGGGCTCTGCGCCGGGATGATGGAGCTGTCCTCCCTGCCGTTGCGGGATAGCGACCAGGTATTCAAACCGATAACCGGTGTGCCGCCCTGCAGGGCGTAGCTTATCTCGGAGAGGGTGCCGTAGCTGCCGCCGACGGCGATAACCGCCCGGGCTGACCTGACCACGGCGATATTGCGGGCATAGCCTATGCCGGTGGCTATGGGAATCTGCACGTGGGGGTTGGCGGCGTGGCTGTCTTCGCCGGGGAGGATGCCGATGGTGGTGCCTCCCTCGGCGCTGGCTCCCCGGCAGGCGGCTTCCATAACTCCCCCCAGCCCGCCGCATACCAGCACGGCGCCCCGCTTTGCCAGCTCCCGGCCGACCTCTTCGGCCAGTTTGGCTTCTTTTTTGTTACACTGCCCGCCGCCGATGACGGCGATGGTTTTTGGCTTGTCCATGAGTATAAAAATTATAACACTTGAGGTTGAATTATACCATCGGGGGGTTAATAACCCGGGTTCTTTCTCCCCCCATTTTTAGAAGTCGTTTTTCTTCCCGCCCTCCCGCCCTTCAGAGGTTAGACCTCTAAAAATTCTTTCCCCACACCCTTCCCTGTTTTCAGGGTGTCTTGCTTCCCGCCCGCCCTAAAGAAGTGATACTTCTATCAGTTTCTTTTTATGGGGGTGGGGTAAAGATGGTCTAAAAGGGTGTAACCCTTTGGGCGGGTGGGTATGGGAAAATAAACCTACATTAGAAGTGGGGCGGGGTTAAATACCTAATTAAACTTATTCATGGCCGGGGTAAGCCCCTCGGTGAGCAGGCAGAGGATGGCCTCAGCTATCCGGGGTATAATCTGGTTGACGGCCTTTTTTTCTTCAGAGCTAAAATTGCTGAGGACATAGGCGATAATATCATCTTCAGTGGGATTGGGATTAGCCGGCCGCCCGATACCCACCCGCAGGCGGGTGAACTCCCTGGTGCCCAGCGCTTCGATAATGGAGTTAATGCCTTTGTGCCCCCCGGAGCCGCTGCCGGAACTCAGGCGGATTTTAGCCAGGGGCAGGTCAAGGTCGTCGTGGATGACCAGCAGGTCTTTGGGGTTGACGGAGAACTTCCGCACCAGCCGGTTAACCGACTGGCCGCTGTTATTCATAAAGGTCTGGGGCCTTGCCAGCACCACCCTGTTTCCGGCCACAGTGCCCGTGCCGATGCGGGCCAGGCCCTTCTTCTGGTTGAACTTTATCCCCTGGGTGCGGGCGAAATATCTCAGGCAGATAAAGCCGATATTGTGGCGGTTATTAGCGTAAGACCGCCCCGGGTTACCCAGGCCGACAATCAGTTTTATCATGAGATTGGGTTACTTCACCTTCCCCAGGCTGTAGTCGGCGTAGGGCTGGTCGGTTTCCGGGTCCCAGCACCAGATGTCGCCGTCAATGATGGTGACACAATAGACTATATATGTCTCGGTGGGTGAATCGTAGTAATAGTTGGCCGAGACGATATAGCCGTCCTTAAGGGCGTCTTCCTGCACCTGCAGGGCCTTGCTATACCACTGGCTGGCGAAATCGCAAACCGGCTGCTCGGAGACATCGTTGGCCTGCAGCCACTGGGTAAGCTCCTCATATGAAGAGAAATCCCGGGGCTGATGTATCGCCCCGCATCCTGACAGCATAGTGGCCATCAAACAGAGAGCCACCAGACCTGTTAACAACCATCTGAAACGTTTCATCTTTACCTCTTTCTACCGTTTTTCCTCTAAAAGACGGAGTAGCTCCTTTTCATTGATTTGCCGGGTGCCCAGCTCCTGAGCTTTAGTCATCTTGTTGCCGCCGGGGTCGGCGCCGACAACAAGATAGCTTGTTTTTTTGGTAACGTTATCCTTGGCGGTGCCGCCCAGGGCTTTTACCCTGGTTTCCGCCTCCTGGCGGGAGAAGGCTTCCAGCCGGCCGGTGATAACGAACTCCTGGCCGGCCAGCGGCAGTTTTTCCGTTTTGACCCTTTCTTCCAGCCTGACGCCGGCATCTTTTAAGCGCCTGATAATCCGCCGGTTTTCTTCGGCGTGGAAGAAGGCGATAATGCTATCGGCAATCTTGGGGCCGATGGATTCCGTTTCCATGAGCCCTTCCCTGGAGGCTTTAGCCAGCGCCTCAATGCCGTGGAATTTCCGGGCCAGAATTTCGGCGGTCTCCGAGCCGACGTGGCGAATCCCTAAGGCAAAGATAACCCTGGCCAGCGGCCTTTCCTTGCTCTTCTCAATGGCATTGAGCATATTGTTTACGCTCAGTTCCGCCATCCGTTCTATATTGAGTAGCTGCTCTTTTTTATTTTTGAGGTCATAGAGGTCGGCCACGTTTTCCGCCAGCCCCTCTTTGAGCAGCATGGCGCTCTGCGACTGGCCGATGCCCCTTATATCCATCGCCCCCCTTGAGGCGAAGTGCTCCAACCGCTCGTGCACCTGGGCGGGACAGGCAGAATTACTGCAGTAGTACATAACCTCGCCCTCGGGGCGGAATATCTCCGCCTTGCACACCGGGCAGGCCGGGCGCTTTTTCTCCTTATCATAGAGCTTGTCCGGCAGGCTGAACTCCTTTTCCCTGCCGCTGCGCCTGGACTTAATTGGCCCCACCACCTCCGGTATGACCTCCCCCGCCCGCCGCAAAATCACGGTATCGCCGACGCGGATGTCCTTGCGCCGGATATCGTCCTCGTTGTGCAGGGCGGCCTGCTTGACGGTTACCCCGCCGACGGACACCGGCTCCAGTACGGCGTATGGGTTGAGGGTGCCGGTGCGGCCCACGCTGATTTCGATGCTTTTTAAGATAGTGGTGGCTTCGACGGCGGCGAACTTGTAGGCTATAGACCACCTCGGCTCACGGCCGACATCTCCCAGCCGCTCCTGTAAGTCGAGCCGGTTGACCTTGACCACGATGCCGTCGGCTTCATAGGGCAGGCTCTCCCTTTTTGCCTCCCAGGTGTGGTGAAATTCGGCGACCTGCTCTATATTGTCAAGAAGCCGGTTATTGGGGTTGGTTTTAAAGCCGAGGGACTTTAGATACTCCATGGTCTCCCAGTGGGTGGATGGGGTGGCTTTGTCTTCCGCCCAGCCCAGCATGTAGATATAGATATCCAGCGGGCGCCGGACGGTAACACGGGGGTCTAACTGGCGCACCGAGCCGGCGGCGGCGTTGCGGGGGTTGGCGAATAGGGGTAGCCCCTCTTTGGCGCGCTCCCGGTTTAATTTCTCAAAGCCGGCCCTGGGCAGAAAGACCTCACCGCGCACCTCGAATCGGGGCGGGGCGTCTTTGGGCACGGATAGAGGAATACTTCTGACCGTTCTCAGGTTCTGGGTGATATCCTCGCCGCGCAGGCCGTCGCCGCGGGTAGCCCCGGTAACGAGCCTGCCGTCGATATAGGTCAGCGCCACCGCCAGGCCATCAATCTTGTGCTCGCAGGCAAAGTCGAACTTCTCCCCGGCAATAAGCTTTGAGATACGGTTATACCAGGCATTTAGTTCCTCGCTGGAGAAGGCGTTGCCCAGCGATAAGAGGGGGAGGGGGTGTTCGACGACGCCGAAGGCTTCCACAGGAGCCGCCCCCACCCGCTGGGTGGGGGAGTCGGGGGTTAAAAAGTGGGGGAACTTTGCCTCCAGCCCCTGCAGCTCCCTCATTAACTCATCATACTCGGCATCGGCCACCTCGGGGTCGTCCAGCACGTAGTACCGGTAGTTGTGATGGTTAATTTCCGCCCTTAGCTTTTCGATTCTCTCTTTGGCTTTTCCTGGTTCCATAGCGCCTGATTGCTATTATATTACATTTGGGCGGGGCTAACTACTATAGATTAAGTATATCAAAATTGGTGGCTGGGCAAAAAGGGCTTTAGCCCTTTTACATTAAGGGTGGCGGGTGGGAAAAGATTTAAGACGGGGGCGGGGTTTTTTTTCCGTTGATAGCTCGTAGGGCCAGGCGGCAATGCTGCCGTCCATGAATTTGACATTTTTAAAGCCGGCGCCGTCCAGTATCCGCTGTGCCTGGTAGGCGCGCACGCTGGTCTGGCAGAAGATGACTGTCTCGGCGCCCGGGGGCAGTTTATCCAGTTTCTGCCGGAGCTCCCTGAGGGGTAGGAGCCTGGTCTGCGGCGCTTCTATGCGGCAGGCTTCCCACTCGCCCGGCGAGCGCACGTCCAGGAAGATGAAATCGTCTCCGCTTTTAAGCTTACTCTCTACCTCCATAGGGGTCAGCGCTCTGGCCAGGCCCGACCGCTTGTTGCGGATGACGTTGGCGGCGTTGTGCAGCGGGTCCAGGGCGCTGTTGTAGGGTGGGGCGTAGGCCAGGTCGGTATTGGCCAGGTCGTCAACGGTGGCGCCAAAAGCAAGGGCGGTAGCCAGCACGTCAATGCGTTTGGCGGTATCGCCCGGCCCCAGAACCTGTCCGCCCAGTAGCTTACCGCTGGCCTTTTCCGCCACCAGTTTTACCATAATCTCCTTGCCCTTGGGATAGTAGGTGGCGTGTTCGTAGCCGGGGACAAGAGAGGTTACTACGTCGTAGCCGGCTTTCTCCGCCTGCCACTGGCTCAAGCCCACCCGGCCCACGTTATAGTCAAAGACCTTGGCGATAGAGGTGCCCAGCACGCCGGGGAAGGTCTCATCGCCGCCGGTAACATTGGTGCCGATTACCCGGCCGTGTTTATTGGCCGTGGAGCCCAGCGGGGCCAGTATCTTCTGCCCGGTAACCAGATGGACGTTCTCCACGCAGTCCCCGCCGGCGTAGATGTCCGGGTCGCTAGTCTGGAGGTGAGGATTGACGGCAATGCCTCCGGTGGCGCCGATTTCCAGCCCGGCGTCTTTAGCCAGCCCGGTGTTGGGCTGGACGCCTATGGCCAGCAGCACCAGGTTGGTTTCCAGTTCCGTTTTCTCGGTGATAACCTTACCTACCCAGCCATCGCCATCGCCCTCAAAGCCGGCTACCCTCTGCCCCAGTAAAAGGGTTACCCCTTTTTCCCGCAGGTGTTTTTCCAAATAGGCGGCTGCCTCGAAATCAAGGATGGTGGGCAGGGCCCAGTCCAGAGCTTCGACCACGCTGACCCCCAGCCGCTGGGAGGTAAGCGCCTCAGCCATTTCCAGACCGATGAGGCCGGCACCGATAATAGCCGCCTTCTTGATTTGGTGCGGTGAGACCAGGCTGCGGATGGCATGCGCCTCCTCGATTTTAGACAGGGTGAAGACCCCTTCCAGGTTCCTTCCTTTTAAGTCGGGTACGGCTGGTGTACTGCCCGTGGCCAGTACCAGTTTATCGTATTCAATAGTTGAAGTCCGGTCTGTCCCCAGGTTGAGAACCTCAACCCGGTGGTTTTTGCGGTCTATGGCTAAAGCCCTGGTCTGAGTGAGCACGTCTATATTCATAACCTCTTTGAAGAAATCGGAGCCGCGTGTTAGAAGCTCCTGCCGGTTGCCAATCACTCCCGAAACATAGTAGGGGAGGCCGCAGGTGGCCACCGATAGATTTTTTCCCTGCTCGACTATGGTTATTTGAGCCTGCTGGTCGCAGCGGCGGGCTCTGGCGGCGGCTTTGGGGCCGCAGGCGGTGCCGCCGATAACAACTATCCTCTTCTTTTTCTCCATTTTCTACTATCTCCTTGTCTTTTTAAGTATAGCAGAGCTTGTAGCTGGGTGAAAGATAAAAGGTTATAATACATCTTAAGGTAAAACGGGGGGTGGCAGAATGAACTGGATAAAATGGGTTATCATATCACTGGCTATCGCTGCTTTTGTGGGTGCCGGCGGTTATGCCGTTTACTATTTATCTTATGCCTGGGGTGACGCCTCGGGATACAGCCGGGGTTATTCAACGGGACAGGATATCGGCTACAGCGCTGGTGAACAGGACGGCTACAGCGAGGGCTATGTTTCCGGAAAAGAGGAGGGTTACGATGAAGGCTACGACCTGGGCCAGGCCGAGGGCTACGATGAAGGTTATAGCCAGGGTTTAGAAGCCGGCTTTGGGCACGGTTACACCTTGAGAGACCCGACCTATAAGGAGGCGGTTGCCTTCCTTAAAGAGGATAAGACCAGTGATAATGAATATAACGATGATGACTATGGGATTTATGTCTGCAGCCACTTTTCCCGGGATGTTTGCAATAACGCCGAGGCCGAAGGGCTGCGCTGTGCTATTGTTCATCTGGTATATACCGGGACGGTGGGGCATGCCATAGTGGCCTTTGACACCATCGATGAAGGGCTGGTCTACTTCGAAGCCATAACCGATGAGAGGGCCAACCCGGAAGTGGGTAAACGCTACTATAAATGTATAGAGACCGGGCCGGGTTACTATTACGAGAAACCTGATTATGATGACACCATAATGGACATTCTGGTTACCTGGTAGTTAATCTTGCCCCTTGCCAGATTATACGGTAAACTTAAGCTAGCTTAAGTCCCCCTGTATAGAAAGAGGCAACCGTGGCTGAAATCCGTCCCTTCCGGGGAGTGCATTACAACCAGGAGCTGGCTGGAGAGCTGGCCGATATTATCTGTCCCCCCTATGATGTCATTGACCCGCGCCTGCAGCAGGAGCTCTATCACCGCAGCCCCTATAACTTCGTCCGCATAGAGGCCGGGCGGGAGCTGGCGCAGGATACCAATACCGATAATAAATATACCCGCTCCGCGGCCACCCTGGCACAGTGGCTGAAAGGGGGCGTACTTGCCGCTGACTTGGCGCCGGCTATATACCTCCACGACCACTATTTCAGCTACGAGGGGAAGGAGATGCGGCGCCGCGCTGTAATCGCCGGGGTCAGGCTGGAGGAGTGGGATAAGAAGGTAGTCCGCCCCCATGAGGGGATACTGGCCGAGCACAAGGGCGACCGCTTTAGCCTGCTCTGGGCGCTCAAGGCCAATACCAGCCCCATCTTGGCCCTGTTCGAGGACCGGGGGCAGAAGGTGGCTAAGCTGCTGGCCAAAGCCGGGGAGGGCCGGCCGATAGTTAATTTCAGCGAATCCAACGGCGAGAGGCATGAGCTGCGGGCTATCACTAACCCGGAGATAATTAATCAGCTGGCCGGCTATCTGGCCGGTTCGCCGCTGTATATTGCCGACGGGCACCACCGCTACGAGAGCGCGCTGGCTTTTCAGCGGGAGAGGCGCGCCGATGTTTCGTCACCGGGGGATAAGGCATATGATTTTGTCATGATGGCGCTGGTCGACTTTGCCGACCCCGGCGTTCTGATTCTGCCGCCGCACCGGCTGGTGGGGGGCATACCCAGAGCCGCCTTAAGCCAGCTACAGGCGAAGTTAGAGTCTTTATTTGACATCGAGGAGCTGCCGCTCGATACTCCCGATGTCTGGGGTAAAGTTGACCTGCTGCTTGCCGCCGGGGGCAGTGATGAGGTCAGGTTTGCCCTTTTCGGGCTTAATGAAAACCGCCTGCTGATACTGAAGCTGCGCGATTCTGCCGCCGCCAGCCAGATGATGCCCTACTTCCACTCCGAGCTCTATAAGAAGCTGGACGTCAGCGTGCTTGACCACGTGATACTGGAAGAGCTGCTGGGGCTGGGTAGCGGTGGGGAGGGGGCGGTGCTTGACTTCAGCTACGAGGGGCGGGATGCCGTTAACCGGGTGCTGGAGCAGGAATACCAGCTTGCTTTTCTCTTAAGGCCGATTAAGCCGGAGGTAATCAGGGCTGTTGCCGACGCCGACGACCGTATGCCCAGAAAATCGACCTACTTTTACCCCAAGGCACCGGCGGGACTGGTTTTATATAAGCTGGTTTAGCATTATCTAGCTGGCGCTAAGTAGACTGTATATAACGTCGCTTGCCCACTCTTATAATATCATCTTTTTTAACAGTATAATTTACGTCCTTAGCTCTTTCATCATTGATATATACACCGCCCTGATCAATGAGACGCCGAGCTTCGCTCTTACTTTTAGCCAGCTGGTTTTCCACGAGATAATCCTGAAGACTCTTGCCTGATTTGGTACCCAGGGCTATCTCCTCAGGTTTTTCTCTGCGCTGCACCGTTCTTTCAAAATGCTCTTCGGCACCGGCGGCGGCTTTCGGGTCGTAGAGCTGGGTGATGATTTCCCGGGCCAGCCGTTTTTTGAGCGTCATGGGGTTGGTGGTAGCATTATCCAGTCCCTTTTTGAACTCCTTAAGCTCCGCATCGGGTACATCGGTCAGAAGCTCAAAGTAGTTGATAATCAGGCTATCGGGGACGGACATAACCTTGCCGTATATCTGCTCCGGCGACTCGGTAACGCCGATATAGTTGCCCAGGCTCTTGCTCATCTTCTGGCTGCCGTCGGTGCCCACCAGCAGGGGAACCATAAAGCACTGCTGGGGAGGCTGCCCCATCATGGACTGGAGCTCCCGGCCAACCAGGAAATTGAACTTCTGGTCGGTGCCGCCGAACTCTACATCGGCCTTAATCGCCACCGAGTCGTAGGCCTGGAGGAGGGGGTAGAGAAGCTCGGTGATGGCGATGGGTTTCTCGGCTTTATAGCGGGCGCTGAAGTCTTCCCTGGCCAGAAACTGGGCCACGGTGAACTTGCTGGTAAGCTTGATGACATCGCTCAGGTCAAACTTGCCGAACCATTCGCTCTGCCACCTGATTTCGGTCTTCTTTTTATCGACTACCTTGAAGAACTGCTGCATGTAGGTCTCGGCGTTGGCCTTGACCTGCTCCATGGTCAGCATGGGGCGGGTGACCGACATACCGCTGGGGTCGCCGATCTGGGCCGTCCAGTCGGCCACGATGAGGACAATCTGGTGCCCCAGCTCCTGGAACTGGCGCAGCTTGCGCAGGGCGACCATGTGACCCAGGTGGATATCGGGGAAGCTGGGGTCAAAGCCCTCCTTCAGGCGCAGTTTCTTGCCCGAGCCCAAAAGCGTCCTCATTTCTTCTTCGACGATGATTTCCGCCACCCCTCGTTTTAGTAAGCTATCGATGTCCAAGTTTGTCATGGCTTAATTTTCACCTCTGGTTTTTAACAGGGCTTTGCCCTGTTTTATGTCCTCGGCAATCTGTTCCTTTAATTGTTCTGCTGTATCAAACTTCTTCTCATCACGGAGGTGCCCGATGATATCTATCGCCAGCTCCCGCCTGTAGAGGTCACCCTTATAGTCAATGAGGTAGGCCTCTATAAGCTGGGGGCCGCCGCCGAAAGTGGGGCGGCTGCCGATATTGGTCATGGCGGGGTAGCTCCGGCCGTCAATATAAGCCCGGCAGGCATAAACGCCCCCGGCGGGGAGAGCCCGCCCCGGCTCTACCTCCAGATTGGCGGTGGGGAAGCCTAAATCCGTGCCGCGCTTATCTCCGGTAACCACCCGTCCCTGCAGGCTAAAGGGGCGCCCCAGCAGCTTCTGCGCCCGTTTCATATCACCTTTGGCCAGTGCCTTTCTGACGGCGGTGCTGCTTACCACCTCGCCGTCTATGGTCATCGGGGGCACCACCGTTACGCTGAAGCCCATCTCCTGTCCCAGCCGGCGCAGGGCATCAATATCGCCCTGACGGTCTTTGCCCAGGGCGAAGTCGGGCCCAACCACCAGCCCCTTCATTTTGAGGTATTCTTTGAGCAGGCTCAAGAATTGTTCCGGGCTTAAACTCGCCAGCTGGGGGGTGAAGGGGAGGGGGATAACGATATCGACGCCTTCATCCTGGAGCAGGGCTATCCTCTGTTCAAGGCCGGTAAGGGAGGGCAGTCTGGTCTGGGGCGCCAGCACCTCCTGGGGGTGCTGGCTGAAGGTTATCACCCCGCTTAAAACACCCTGCTTGCGGGCGAGCTCTTTTAGCCTGGAAATAAGGTGTTTATGCCCCAGGTGCACCCCGTCAAAGACGCCGATGGTCAGCAGTATGCCCTTTTGGGGGGAAAATTTGCCCAGCTCTTCCACTGTTGACATAGCTTTTTATACTAGCATACCCCCATATTAGCGTCAAACGATTTATTGCTTTTGGGGGTTAGGAGAACAGGGCTTTTCTTTATCGGGGGGGGGTGGGGCAAGAAAGTTTTAGAGGCGGAGCCTGTGAGGGTGGGTTGGGTGGGAAGAAAGACCAACTTTTTTATGCTATACTTGGCTTTAAGCTGATATTGAGGAGGTTGATATGGCAAACACGGTGCCGAGGACATGGAAGGCGACTACAGCCGGCATTCTCAACATCGTTGCCGGAGGTTTGAACGGCCTGGGGGCAATAGGGCTGATTATTGTCATTTTTGCCTTTGGCAGCTTAGGTCCAATGATAATGGAATACCTGCCGCCTGAAGACGCGCCGTTTATCACGCCCCTAATTGTCCCTATACTGGTAGCTGCCCTGATATTGAATATAGTATGCACGGTATTTCCCATAATCGGCGGGGTATATGCCTTGCGGAGAAGGAAATGGGGATGGGCGCTGGCCGGCTCGATAATAGCTATATTCAGGTCGTCCGTCCTGGGAATACTGGCTACCATATTTGTGGCTATGGCCAAGGACGAGTTTGAATAGCCGGGGCGGGCCGTTGTTCCCGGTTGGGGTTATAAAGTATAATTTGACTTGGTTCCAGTTGCCAGCGTAGCTCAGGGGTAGAGCAGCGGTTTCGTAAACCGCTGGTCGACAGTTCGAATCTGTCCGCTGGCTTTCTTTGTCTTCATATTGGCTATGGTAAGACAGCTACTTTTCGATAAAGACTCCCTTGATAACTTTGCTATAGCGCTGGTAGAGATAGGCGCTGACCAGGAGAAGTATCCCCAGACCGACAAAGGCACCGATGCGATACCCCAGCTCCAGCTTGAAGACATCGAAGACGAAGACCTTGCCAATAGCCACTAAAAGCAGAACCAATGCCCCCAGACGCACATAGCGCCAGCGTTTTACGATGCCGACAACCAGTCCGATGACAGCGTAAAACGCCCAGACAGCCGTCAGCGAGAGGTGCTGGGCGCTCCTGAGGCCCTCTTTTACTGGTAACTCCGCAGCTCTCAGGGCGCTGGAGAAAGAATCCCAGACTTCAAAGCTCAGCAGCCAGAGAGTGAAGAAGTTGGCGGCTACCAGCAAAACCGAGGCGCCTGACTTGTCTCCCCCGGATACCCTGCTTTCTCGCAGCAGGAAATAACCGGCCACGTACAGGGCAGCAATACTTACCGCGAAAGCCAGGAAGCGCTCGTTCAGTACCGGCTGGAAGCCGCGCCAGCTGACCGGGGTATCGAAGAAGAACAGGCGTACCGCCATAAGGAAAAAGGCAACCCAGCTATACCAGCGGAGCTGGGGCATGCGAAAAGCATATGAGAGCCATACCAGAACCGCCCCTTCTGCCGCCCAGGCTATCGTCGTCCAGGCTGTGTCACCAAGCTGGACGGGTATAGCCACGGTGAGGAAAACCAGAGCGACAGCCGAGGAAAAGTAGCTGAGTCTGGTGCTGTCAGCACCCCTTCTTGCCGTGGAGTAGCCCAGTATTCCGTAGAAGATGGCAAGCAAGAAGTACAGGCTTCCCATCCATGCCCTCAGCTCATCCCAGATAAACAGGCTTATTATGAGATAGGCGGCAGCGTTAAAAAGGGTAAGAACCAGGTCGAGGGCTCGCGGCCCCCGACGCCAGGCGAGGTGGTAAAGTATGGTGACTCCGGCAAGAACGAGGAGGATAATAAGGCTAAGGCTGGCTGATACCGTCATTGCCTTGTCACTGTAACTTGATACCTCGGCGCCGATTATCCACAGGGTGAGAAAGTTAGCCGCTCCCAGGAAAACCAGATAGTTAATACTAATTTTTTCTTCCCGGTTCCTCCAGAGAAGATAAGTAGTAAGGCCCATGGCAGCTATGGCGACGATGAAAGCCAGGAAGCGCTCGTTGAATATCGGCTGAAAGGTGCTGGCTCTGACCGAGGTATCGAAAAACAGCAGGCGTACCACCACCGCCGAAAAGACGAGGTAGCTGTAGTAGCGGAAGACAGGTATTTTTGCTTTGAAGGCCAGCCATATCAGTACCGCGCCTTCCGCCGCCCAGGCTATTGTCGTCCAGGCCTTATCGCCCAGCTGAATTGGCAGAGCCACGGTGAGGAAAACCAGGGCGATACCCAGGGCAAACAAGCCGAGCCTGGTGCTATCGGCCCGCCGTTTCAAAGCTATATAAGCTACCACGCCGTAGAATAAGGCTATCAGGAAGACAAAACCCCCCATCCACCCCCGGTAAGCGTCCCACATTAAGCCGAGGCTTATGCCGAAGTAGGCGGCGGCGTTAATCATCATCAGGGAAAAATCAAAGGCTTGAGGGGCACGGCGCCAGATGAAGTGAAAGAGGGTGGTGGCACCAGCGAAGATAAGAAAGATGATAGTTATACCTATCTCGGCAGTGGTCAGGCTGATATATCTCTGAAACTCCTCGTGCCAGACGCCGAAGGCTATCAGCGAGCTGAACAGCGCCAGCAGGGTGAACCAGCGCCAGTTGCGAAAGCTGGATAAGATAAGGACACCGATGTCAACCAGAATGACATAGGCCAGCAACTGAATGGCCTCACCTGCTCCGCCAGCCGCTGACCCGTTTCCTCCAAAAGCACCCAGAATAAAGGGGGCAATGAAGGCGCCGAGAATGCCTATTATAGCCAGGGACATTGAGTTGTAGCGAAGGGCCAGGACTGCCGAGGCAATACTAACCAGAAACAGGAAGGCAAAGGCGACGTAGAAGTGAACAAGTTCATAGATGGCGAAGGAGGCGAAGATAGAGAGGTAAAGGACCGCTATACCGCCGCCGCTGAGGACCTGAGTTAAGACCGGGTATCGCTTTCTCCACCAATAACCTCCCCCGAGCATAACCAGGCCGATGATAATGCCCAGAATGACCCGCCCGGCGGGGCCGAGCCAGTTGTTATCAAAGGCGAATTTGAGGAAGAAGCCTATACCGATAACAAGGGCAAGAACGCCTATCCGTGCCAGCCAGCTGCCGCCTAAAATATGCTCCCACTCCCCCTTCCTGGCTTTGGGTGGCTTGGCCCTGGGGGGCTCGGCTTCAGGCGCCGGGGCTCTCACTATAACCGGTGGGGCTACCTCTTGAATCGGCGCTGCCGGAACCGGCTCCGGCGGAGGTATGGGCGCGGCTGCCGGCTCGGGCGGAGGTGCGGTTATCCCCTGTCTGCTCTCCAGATCAACCAGGCGGCCGTTCATTACAATAACCAGGTCACGCAGGCGGCGCACCTCTGCTCGAAGTGCCGCCAGTTCCTGAGAAGTTTCGGCCTTAGGTTCCTCAGTTTCCAGCAGGGGAGCGCCACAGAAGACGCAGAAGTGAGCGGCTGGCTGGTTCTCTCGTTTACACTTAGGACACAGCATGGTTCGCCTCCTTGCTACCGTCTTGCTCTGGCACTTACCACATAGGTACTGGCAATCTTGTCATGCCAGCCCTGTTTGTGCCTATCCCCGATGACCCAGAGAAAGCCCAGGTATATCGCAATGGTGGATAAAATCTTGCCCGGAATCTCCCGCAGGGCGGCACGGCCCAACCCGGGTACGGAACCGGCGGCGTTGACCACTTTAATGCCAACCGCCATCTTGCCAAGGGTCTGCCCCTTAAGTCCGGTGAAAAGCCAATAATACAGCCAGGGTAGTATGAGAAAAGAAAACGTAATCAATATCTCACGCTCAAAGCTAGCAACTACGAAGAAGATAACCGAGAGTACCAAATAATCTATAATAGCCGCCGCTAAACGTATCCAGAAACCCATGTATTCAACGGCTGCCTCTGGTGTGGCTGGTTCAGCGCTCGGTGCCACCGCCGGCGCAGGCGGCTCAATAGTGGCCGTCAGACTAAAGCCACAATTAGCGCAGAAGCGCGCTTCAGGAGGATTATCATGCCCGCAACTCTTGCATCGCACTGATGCCGTTCCCCCTGGTAATTAATGCACTAAGTATATGCATATTTGTATAGATGTCAATACCATTACCGGGAATCAGCGGTCAGGCTATGGCTTCAGGGCAGGCGTTAAATCAGGACGGATAACAATTCGCTGAAATGTTTAATCAATATGAAGCTTGACAAAATCGGCTCAACTACTTAAATTTATCTTGACTACCGAAGCGCGCCACCGTTACTGGCGATGTACGTTCCAAAGTAAGATTTAGTGAATTATGGAGGAGTGTCGTTATTAATGAATAGAGAGAGTGATACCGAAAAAATCAAAGGTTATTGTTCCGTATGTATGGGCTGGTGTCCGACTGTTGCGCACGTTAGGGATGGGGTATTTGTTGGGGTCAGTCCTGATAATGAACACCCCTTTGCCTGTGGCGTCTGCCCCAAGGGGCTTGCCGGCCCTGAGGCGGTATATAGCCAGCAACGGTTACGGTACCCGGTGCGCAGGACAAACCCTAAAGGCGCTTCCGACCCGGGGTGGCAGCGGATAAGCTGGGATGAAGCCCTGGATACTATAGCTACAAAGCTGAATGAGATAAAGAGAAAATTCGGACCCGAGGCGGTTGCTTTCACCCGCGCCGGGCCGGGCGGTTCCCCGATGGGCGAGTTGGAGCCTTGGGTGATGAGGCTGACACATGCTTTCGGCAGCCCTAATAAGATAGGCACCACCAGTATATGCCAGTGGCATAGAGATAATAGCTCGGCATATACCTATGCCAGGCCGGGAATCATGGGAGCTGCGGGAAGGCCTCAATTTGAGCGAGCCGGTTGTATATTAATATGGGGCAGTAATATCTATGAAACCCGCTTTCCCCTTATTCCATTGATAGAGCGGGGTTTGGAACGCGGGGCAAAGCTCATTGTAATCGACCCCAGGAAGATAGGGATAGCGGATATGGCAGACCTCTGGCTCCAGATACGCCCGGGTACAGACGGGGCCCTGGCCTTGAGCATGATAAATGTCATGTTAGAGGAAAGCCTGTATGACTACAACTTCGTCAGGGACTGGACCACAGCGCCATTTCTGGTAAAAAGCGGTACCGGCGAATTCCTCACGGCAGATGAGCTCGCAGCCGGCGGTGATACTGCAAGCTATGTGATAGCGGATTCTACCAGCAAGGAATTTAAGGCATGTCTGCCCGGCACGGAACTACCTGCTGAGCCAGCCCTTGACGGCTCTTTTACCCTGAGAACAATCAGTGGCCAGGAAGTTGAGTGCAAGACGGTTTTTAAACTTCTCCGGGAATCGGTTTCTGAATATCAGCCGGGCGTAGTCCAGACAGTGACCGGGGTGCCCGAAGGAAAAATAAGGGATGCGGCAAGAATGTTTGCCACCATTAAACCGGCATGCTGGTATTCATGGAATGGAATTGAACAAACAACCAATGCCAGCCAGACAAACCGGGCTATATGCATTCTGTATGCTCTAACCGGTAATTATGATATGCCTGGAGGCAATATAATACACCCCATAATTCCTATGAACTCAGTTGACGGCAATGAGTTCTTAACTGATGAGGCGGATGAAAAACGCCTCGGTTTCAAAGAGCGTCCCTTGGGACCATCGGGAAGACTGATGGCGATGACTACACAGGGCTATGAAGTCTATCAGGCTATCTTAACCGGTAAACCGTATCCGGTTAGAGCGCTGCTCGCCTTCGGCGGGAACTTGGTTACCTCCAACATTCCCGGCCTGATTGGCAAGTCAGCCCTTGAACAGCTGGACTTTCACGCTCAGGCGGAGCTTTCCATGACCCCCACTGCCGAACTGGCAGATATTGTTGTGCCGGCGGCCAGCCCGTGGGAAAGCTGGCATATCGGGGTTAACTACCGCTCTCTTCCAGAAAAGGCCTTTATCCAGATGCGGCCAGCCGTAGTGCCGCCTCAGCATGAATCATGGCCTGATATGAAAATCATATTCAAACTGGCCAAAAGGCTGGGACTGGGAGATAAGTTCTGGGATGGGAATGTGGAAGCTGCCTTTGATTACCAGTTTGCCCCCTTAAACATTACGGTTGAGCAGATAAGGAGAAACCCCGCTGGTATCAGCGTTGATTTGCCCGTGCAGTACCAGAAGTACAGTAATAAAGATGATGCCGGTAATTTCGCAGGCTTTCCTACTCCTTCTAAAAGGGTGGAGATATATTCCGCAACTTTTAGGGAGCACGGTTACGAGCCGCTGCCAACCTGGAAAGAGCCGGCCATTTTAAAGAGGGCGGATATAGTAGAAAAGTATCCACTCATTCTCACAGGCAGCAAGGTTATAGAGTATTGTCATTCACGACACCGGGCGCTGCCTTCGTTGAGAAAGAGGGTCCCTAACCCGTTCCTGGAGATAAACGCTACAAAGGCATCGGAGCTCGGCTTTAAGGAAGGGGACCGGGTGGTAGTTGAAACGCCCTACGGGAGCATTACCTTGCAGGCGAAGCTGACCGATGGAATCCCGTATGATGTTGTCTGCACCCAGAACGGCTGGTGGCAATCATGTCCGGAACTAAATCTTCCCGGCTATGACCCGTATTCCCCGGAGGGAGCCAATTCAGTACTGCTGTACAGCGCTGAGAATATGGACCCTCTCAGTGGTTGCCTGCTGATAAAGGGACACCCCTGTAATGTAAGGAAGGCGTCGAAATAGGGCGGCCCCGCACACCACTGCCACCTCAGAATTGGTAAACCGCCGGTCGTCAGTTAGAATCCGACCGCCGGCTGTCTTTATCTTCGTAGACCCTTATCCGGCGCAGCTTGAGTATCAGGAAGACCTCTTTACCCACTGTTAGGCTCATATCTTCAAAGATGTGGTGGGGTACGCTCGCCAGCAGGTCTAGCCTTCCCGCTTTTAGCCCGATTCTGACCGTTTCGTCGGTGGGGTTGATGCTGGTTACAAGCGCCTGAAAGCGGTTTACCTCCGGCCCCGGCGGGTGGGTTTCCGAGATATGTATATCGCCGGGGAGGAAGGCAATGCGGTGAACCGACTCTCCGTCATGGGGTACGATTATGGGCAGGCCGCCGCAGCCGACCTCCATAACCCCTTTGCCCAGGCTGCGGCAGTAATCACAGTCCAGAATATTGGGCGCCCCGATGAAATCGGAGACCTTTTCGTTCCTGGGGTAGAAAAAGACCCTTTCCGGCTTATCCACCTGCTCCAGACAGCCGCTCTGGAGGACGGCTATCCGGTCAGCCATTTCCTCGGCTTCCTGCAGGTCGTGGGTGACGTAGGCGGTGGTGATTCCCAGCCTCTGCTGGAGCTGCTTGAGCTCGGTGCGGAGGTACTTGGCGGTGGGCACGTCCAGGCTGGACAGGGGCTCGTCAAGCAGCAGCACTTTAGGCGACGGCGCCAGCGCTCTGGCCAGAGCCACCCGCTGCTTTTCCCCGCCGCTTAGGTGCTTGGGGTAGCGTGATGCCAGGTGCTCTATCTTCATCATCTGGAGGAGCTGTTTTACCCGGCTTTCCGCTTGCTCTGTCGTTTGTTTTTTGGCGTTCAGGCCGTAGGCGATATTGGCGGCGACATCAAGGTGGGGAAAGAGGACTAAGTCCTGAAAGAGATAGCCCACCTCCCGCCTGTTGGCCGGCAGCCTGTCCACCGCCACCCCGTCAAAGAGCACCGAGCCCTGATAGCCGGTCAGCCCGGCGATAATGTTGGCTATGGTTGTCTTGCCGGCGCCGTTGGGCCCCAGCAGAACCAGCAGCTCTTTGTCCCTTATCTTAAGGTTGACATCGCGGCAGATGTACTGGCAGATATTTCTTAATTCTATAGAAGGCATGTCATCTCCACCTGGTGGTCATCCTGGCTTCCAGGTATTGGAAGAACTTCTCGAAGGCGAGGCACATCACGGCTAATACTATCAGGCAGACGATAATGATATCAATGCGGATGAGGCTTGACGCCTTCATCATCAGGGCGCCGATGCCGGTGGGGATGGCCACCATCTCGGCGGCGATGATTACCCGCCAGGCCATGCCTGCTTCCAGCCTTAATCCCGTGAAGATGTTGGGCAGGGCTAAAGGCATAACCACGGTGGCCAGAATCCTGGCGTCGGAGGCTCCCAGCGTCTTGGCTACCTGTATATAGTCCTTATCCACGTTTCTGATGCCGGTGACGGTGTTGTAGAGGACGGGGAAAAATGAACAGATAAAGATTATGGTGATGGGCAGCATCTCGTTGATGCCTATCCAGAGCATGAGCAGGGGCAGCCAGCCCAGGGCGGGGATGGGGTAAAACAGGCTGATGATGGGGTGCAGCGTCTTGTTGATGTTCTCCACCCAGCCCATGACCATGCCCACGGCGATGCCGGCGATGGAGCCGGCGCAGAAGCCGATTAGCACCCTTATCAGGCTGGCCAGGAAATTGTCCCCCAGCACCCCGCTGGCAGTTAGATGGTAGAATTCCAGCACCACCGCCGAGAAGGGGGGAAAAGATAGATCGCCGGGGACCAGATTTAATCTGGCTACCAGCTCCCAGACCGCCAGAAAGACGGCTATAGGCAGCAGCCCCCACCCCGGCCTGATTTTGTTAAGCACTACCGGGCCTCCAGGAAGGTCAGGTCCAGAATATCGGCGGCGCTGAAGCTGTTCTTGATATAGCCGAGACCGGCGATATAGTCTATGGTGTCCTGAAATATCTGGGGGCTAATTTCAGTTGTATATTCCAGCCTTTCCATAGACCGCAGCATCACTTCGGGGGTGATTTCCAGCTCGCTGGCAACCCCGGCGGCCTCAGCCGGAAAGACGTTGCCGCCGGAGGCCTGCAGCTGGCCGGCCACGACTTCGGCGGCCTCAGCCGGGTGCCCGTTTATCCAGTCCGTCGCCCGCTGCGATACATTCACCAGCTTCTGGACGGCCTCCGGGTTGTTGTCTATCAGCTCCTGCTTGACCACCAGCACGCTGCCCTGCATATCGGGCCAGACATCCTGGCTGGTTAAAAGCATGGTAAAGCCGAGCTCTTCGGCCATAGTCGCCCACTGCTCGGGGAGAAAGGCGGCATCCAGCTGCCCCGTCTTGATGGCCAGCACCAGGTTGGGTGGGCTCATCCGCTGGGTATTGCTCAATATCTTGGCTTCATCAAGGTTATAGCTGTCTATCGTCCGGTGCATGAGTACGTCAACGGCGCCGCCCTCACGGACGCAGCCAAGGCGGATGCCGGGATTTTCTAAATCATTAACCGTTTTTATTTTGGCGGGGTCAACTACAAGTCCGTAGCCGTACTTGTGCGTACCGGCGACGATTTTTACCGGCACGCCGCCGTTGGCGTAAACATTTATCGCCGGCACCAGGCAGACGTAGGCGACCTCAATTTCGTCCCGGGCCAGGGCCGAAGCCAGCGCCATGCCGGTGACATAGCTTTCGTAGGCGGTGAGATTTAATCCTTCCTCCTCAAACCAGCCCTTGTCCTGGCTGATATAGGCGCAGGCGGCGTGGTCCATAAACTCCACCGCCATGCCAATCGGTTCCTCCTGCGGGGCAGGACAGCCGGTGATAGTAGTGACTAATAACACACCTGCCAGTAGTGGAACCAGCAACCTTTTCATTCTTTGTCTTTCTAGGCCGGGCGGCTATATTGCGCCAGATATAGCGCCGGCAAAAAAATTAATCTACCCGGGTTAGAAACCGCTCAAATTTAGACCGTAGCCGCTTGTATTGTGCCACCGCCCTGCGGCCTTCATCGGTCAGGCGGGCGTAGCCTCCCCCCGGCCCTCCGGCGACCTTCTCCACCAGCGGTGACGGGGACAGGCGGTTGGCGGCTTCTACCCAGAGCCAGGCATTGCGGTAGCCCAGCTTCATCGAGCGGGCGGCGGCGGCGATTGAGCCCATCTTGTCAATACGCTCCAGCAGCATCTCCCGGCCGCCTCCCATATATAGCTCGCCGTCCTTTTCCAGCCATACCCGCCCCCTTACCGAGTAGCCCGGCCGGGGGTGGTGGGAGTGCTGGGGCGGTTTTTTGACGGTGAATCTGGGTATTTCGGTCATTTTTGGGCCTTACTTTTAGCGGTTAGTGTTATATTACAGGCGATATAGCCCTTTTGTCAAATAAGTCGTTTTGCTTCCCACCCACCCGCCCAAAAGAGGTGGAACCTCTCTTCCGCTTTGGGGGAGAAGGGGAAGGGTCTTCCGACAAATGGGGTGGGGAAGAAAGGTTCAGAGGCGCAGCCAATGAGGGTGGGAGGGTGGGAAAACAGAGAACTGTTAAAAAGGGGGGATGAAAAGGGCTTTAACCCTTTTACCTTAAAGGGTGGTGGGCGGGTAAAGATAAAAAGGGGTTAGCTTAGCTTAGCTTTGATTGATAGTCGTCTTTGGTATCAATATCAGAGACAACGCTCTCCGAATCGACGGCCACCTTAAGAACATCCTTGGGGTGGTTCCGGATTATCTCTCTACCGCCGATATCGCCCTTTAGCTTGAACAACTCCGCTTTATACTTGATATCAAAGATAATGGGGTGGCCTCTCCGGCCCTGGTAGGTGGGGACGGCAATGCCTTTATTATGGCTATTAAAGGCTTCTATTAGCTGGTTGATGGTCCGGCTGGCCACCAGAGGCTGGTCGCCCAAAGCCAGCATGACCGCCTGTGAACGGGGGTCGGCCAGAATGAGCCCGGCGATTATGGAGGTGCTCATCCCCTCCCTGTAATCGGGGTTAATCACTATTTTGACCGGCCTTCCGGCTATCATCTTGGTGATTTCCTCAGCTTTATGCCCGACCACCACGATGGTTTCATAAACTGAAGAGTTGAGCAGGTTATCAATGGCCTGCTCCAGCAGGGTATGTTTGCCCAGAGGCATCAGCTGCTTGGGTTTACCCATCCGCTTTGATTCGCCGGCGGCCAGAAGGATGGCTGATAGCATTGGCTGCATTCTATCAGGAAGGCTCTTTTTCGCCACTGTTCTGGGCAAGGCTCTTGAGGATGCTCAAGATACCGATAATGGCGCGCTGTGTTTCTATTGGCTCTCGTGACAGCATCTTGGCCACATAGGGGTCCAGCCCCTCGTGGCTTTCGGCTCCGATGGGGGTGCCGGGGGAGAGATAGCCAGCCAGCATAAATAGCTCATCCTCGTCAAAGCCGAGGGGCCTGGCTATCTTGCGCAGAATATTGGCCGAGGGGAAGCGCTCGCCTCTTTCTATTCTGCCCAGATGTGATGCCGATACTCCAGCCTTGGCGGCAAGCTCCCGCAAGGTCAAAGGCACCATAACCCTCTGCCGCTTGATTATGGTGCTCAGGTTGGTTTCAGCAGCTGTATTCATTGCATTAGATTGTGCTTCGCCTGGTGACAAAAGTCAAGCCCCCCTCCCTATCTGACGCCTGATTAATTTATCCTCAAAACGGCTGCACCCCGGATTTTGCCCTTTTTTAGCAGAATCAGTGCCTCATTGGCCTCTTCCAGTTTGAACTCCTGCACCTCGGGAATGATGGGAATCTCGGCGGCCAGGGGCAAAAATTCCTGGGCATCCTGCCTGGCGATGTTGGCCACGCTCTTTATTTCCTTTTCGCACCAGAGGTGTTCCGAGTAATCCAGTTCCAGAAGGGCATCTTTATCGGTTTCTTCCTTGCGGATGGCGTTTATGACCAGCCTGCCCCCGTTTTCCAGAGCCCTTAAGGCGGCTACTATCGGCCGCCAGACCGGGGTAAAGTCAATGGCGCAATCAAGCCTGGCGGGTGGCGTCTCCCCGGTGGCCCCGGTCCAGTCGGCGCCCAGTTTTTTGGCCAGTTCCTGGTGCTCTTTCTGCCCCGGCCGGGTAAAGACGAAGACTTTGCCCCTGGGATACTTATATTTGGCTACCTGGATAACGATGTGAGCCGAAGCCCCGAAACCGAACAGCCCCAGCACCTGCCCGTCCTCAAGGGTGCTCAGTCTTAACGCCCGGTAGCCGATGGCCCCGGCGCAGAGGAGGGGAGCCGCCTGGGAATCGGTGAAGCGAGCGGGAATGGGATAGGCAAAGTCCTCCGTCACCACCGTGTACTGGGCATAGCCGCCGTCAGCCTGGCAGCCGGTGCCCTGGAAATCGGGGCACAGGTTTTCCCGGCCGCTCCGGCAGAATTGGCACTTACCGCAGGCGGAGTGAATCCAGGCGATGCCCACCCGGTCTCCAATCTTGAACCTGGTCGTCCCCGCCCCCCGCTTTTCCACCCGTCCCACGATTTCGTGGCCTAAAATTACCGGCAGCTTGGGCTGGAGCCTGCCTTCAATCTCGTCCAGCTCGGTGTGGCAGACCCCGCAGGCGGCGACTTTTACCAGTATTTCCCCCGGTTTTGGCTGCGGAACCGGCATCTCCATCAGCTCCAGGGGCCGGCTATCGATGGGGGCGATGTTCTTTAGAATCTGCGCTTTCATATTAGCCTCTTCTACACCGCATTATACAGCTTGCGGCGTATCAAGGCGAGGGTGAATTGATGTTTTTTGATGCAAATTTGATGTTTTGCTGATGCCGTTCCTAGTCTTTTTTGATTAACGGGGTGTTATTTTATCAGTAAGTACGAATGTGCTTAAGATAAGCATGACAGGAGGTGCAAATTGAAAAGAAAGATTCTGGGTGTGATAGTCATTGTGGCCCTGGTGCTGGGGGTGGGAGTAGCGGCACCGGCGCTGGCGGCCGATGTTACGGTGAGCGTGGACGCCCCGGCGCAAGTTTCCCCCGGCAGCGACTTTACCGTTAATCTCAATATCACCGAGGTGACCGGCTTCGACGCCTGCAACTATGACGTCACCTATGACAACGCGGTGCTGCGGCTGGATAGCGTCGCCTCGGGGCTGGTAGGGACGACCACGATACCGGTTGACGTCTTTAACGAAATCGGCCCGGGTACCTACCGGGTTATTCAGAATGTCCCCGGTATCTCCGGGGTAACCGGCTCCGGCTACCTGGCGGTGCTGCATTTCCACGTCCTTGGCGCTGACGGTGACAGCAGCGCCATAACTCTCTCCAACGGCATGATTGCCAGTAACATGGCCGAGGAGATAACAGCCACCTGGGTCGGCGGCTCGGTAGATGTAGCGGTGACGCCGGTTGAGGTCAGTATCGATGCACCGGCTGAGGCTGCTCCTAATAGCGACTTTACCGTTAATGTCAATATCAGTGAGGTGACCGACTTTGATGCTGTTAGCTATGACGTCTCCTTCGATAGCCTGGCGCTACGGCTGGATGATGTCACCGCCGGGCTGATAGGGGCAACCGGGATTCCGGTGGATGTCTATAACGAGGTTGAAGCAGGGACATGGCGGGTTGTCCAGAACGTGCCCGGTGTCACCGGGGTAACCGGCTCCGGCTATCTGACGGTGCTGCACTTCCATGTTGTCGGCGCTGATGGCGACAGCAGCGCTATAACTCTCTCCGACGGTGTACTTTCCAACAACCTGGCCGAGGAGATAACAGCTACCTGGGCCGGTGGTTCGGTGGCTATTGCTGATACCACCCCGCCGGTGGTAACCATAACGCCATTATCCCCCGACCCGACTGAGAACACCACCCCGACCCTGACCGGCACCGCCACCGATGAGTCCAATATAAGCTCGGTGGAGTACAAGGTTGACGACGGCAGCTGGACGGCGGCCACCGCCAGCGACGGCGCCTTTGACAGCCCTGCTGAGGACTATACCTTTACCACGGCTGCCCTTTCCGAGGCGGAGCACACGGTATATGTCCGGGCTACCGATTCGGCTAGTAATACTACCGCCGAGGTAGACTACGCCAGTGACAGCTTTACCGTGCAGACGGCGCCTCCGGGAGACGCCAACGGTGACGGCACCGTTAATGTCCTTGATATCACCAGGGTGGAGAGGGCGATAGTCGCCCTTGACCCGGAGACCCCCGGGTCCGATGCCAACGGTGACGGCATGGTTAATGTTCTGGATATTACCCGGATAGAGAGGATTATTGCCGGCCTGGAGTGATTACGGTTGCTAGCTCCAGGTCAGTCCTCCTCCTTTTCAAGCTGGTGCAGCCGGGCATCGCTGATGCCGAAGTGGTGGGCAATTTCGTGCTTGACTACCCGCTGGACCTCGGTGCTGATGTTGCCCCCATAGCGGCATTTAGCCTCTATTGACCGCTGGAACACGGTTATCTTGTCCGGCGGCACCAGCCCGTAGTGCCCGCCCCGCTCGGTCTGAGGCACGCCCTCGTAGAGGCCGAGCAGTGTTTCACCCCGCTCCAGCCCCAGCTGGAGCAACTGGTCGGGGGTGGGGTAGTCCTCTACCACGATGTCTATGTTCTCCAGCCTTTCCAAAAACTCCTCGGGCAGGTCATCCACTGCCTGAGCCACCAGCCGTTCAAAACTTTCTCTATCCATAGTCCAAACCGGTTTAGCTACATTATATCATTGTGGTATAATTTCTGGGCAAGTCTTACCCGGTGGTATTGCCCGATAAATAGAAAATGAGCGCCGAACTAAGCCGGTTGGTCGTCCTTATAAAGGGGGGTGGGGAGGTAGCCAGCGGGGTAGCCCACAAGCTGGCCCGCTCCCGCTTCCGCGTCTGTATGACCGAGACTGCTGAACCCCTGGCCGTCAGCCGGGGGGTTGCCTTCTGCGAGGCGGTCTATGACGGGGAAAAAGAGGTGGAGGGTATAGTTGCCCGGCGGGCCGAGTCGTCGGCTGAGATTCTGAAGTTATGGCGGGATGGGCGGATAGCCATCGTCGTTGACCCCAAAACATCGGTCAGGAAAATACTTAAACCCGGGGTGCTGGTTGACGCTATAATGGCTAAAAAGAATCTGGGGACAGGGACTGGCCATGCCCCGCTGGTCATCGGGCTGGGGCCCGGTTTTAAGGCGGGTAAAGATGTCCACCTGGTGGTGGAGACCAATAACAGCGAGAGGCTGGGGAGGGTAATCCTTGAGGGGGAGGCCGAGAAGGACACCGGTATCCCCGTTGCCATCGGTGGGCTGACCCACGAGCGGGCGCTGCACGCTGCCGGAGACGGCCTTTTCCTGACCGACCGGGATATAGGTGACCCGGCCAGCGCCGGCGAGGTGGTGGCTACGGTGGCCGGAAAGCCGGTCAGGGCGGAGATAGACGGCATAGTCCGGGCCATGCTGCGGGACGGGACAATGGTCAAGAAGGGGACGAAACTGGGCGAGATAGACCCTTCCGGAAATATAGAAGACTGCTATACCATACGCCCCCGGGTGAGGGCGATTGCCGGCGGGGTTTTAGAGGCGATAATGACGCACTACAATGTTTAGGGGTTTATAGAGATGGAAGATATCTACCAGGAGATAGTAAGGGTTAAGGCCGGGGGCGAAGAGGTGGCACTGGTCACTGTGGTCAGAGCCAGCGGTTCCACCCCCCGCGAAGAGGGAGCCAAGATGCTGGTAAGACCCGACGGCAGCATCATCGGGACGATAGGCGGTGGCAGCCTGGAAGCCCAGGTAATCAGGGAAGCGGTTAAGGTAATCAGGCAGGGCAAGCCCAAGCGCCTGCACCGGAGCTTGGCTGCTAAAGAGGCCGAAGAGGCGGGGATGATATGCGGGGGGGAGTTGGAGGTGTTTATCGAGCCTATCCTGACCCCGCCTGCCTTATATATATTCGGCGGCGGCCATATCGCGCTGGCGCTGGCCAAGATGGGCAAGCTGGTTGGCTTTAATATTACCGTCATCGACGACCGGGCTGAATTCGCTCACGCCGAGAGGTTCCCCGAAGCCAATGTTATCCTGGCTGAGGACTTTACCAAGTCATTCCCCAGGGTGAAGATAGATAAATCAAGCTACATCGTGATTGTTACCCATGGCCACCGGCATGACGAGGTGGTGCTGGAGTGGGCGGTGGGTACCCCGGCCAGGTATATCGGCATGATAGGCAGCAAAACTAAAAACGAGACTATATTCACCCACCTGCGGGCCAGGGGGATACCCCAGAAACAGCTTGACAGGGCCCATGCCCCCATCGGCCTGGAAATAGAGGCGCAGACGCCGGAGGAGATAGCCGTCAGCATCCTGGCGGAGGTAATAAAGGTTAGACGGTCTGGTTAGCGCTAGAGCAGGGGTTTACAGAGTATTTCCCTGACCTTGAGGTCGAAAAAGTCCTCTGAGTTGACCGGCTTCAGCACCACCGCCGTATCCGCTCCCCGGCTGGAGCCGCCGATAACGATGATGTCCTCGTCGGTGCGCACCAGGCCGGCGTCAGCCGCCATAAGGGTGATTTCGCAGACTACCTTCATGCCCTGCCCGAACAGACGCAGTGTGTTGGCCACCGTTTCCTCAAAGAGGTACATCTTGAACTTCTTGCGCATCGCCCTGCCCAGTCCGGAAAAGGTGTGGGTGGCGGTAAGCAGGGGGACGCCGGCGCTTATTACCTTCCGGCGGTTCTCCTCGGTGAACTCCTGGGTATTGGGCCCCATCATGCCGGTAAAGTGGCTGACCACCACTATTTTAGCCCCTTTAAAGACCTCCATAGCCTTGAGGGCGGTATCCCCGGTGGTGGAGGCTACTAAAATGCTCTTAATGCCCAGCTCTTCCGCCCTGAGCTTGGCCAGGCGCAGCACTTCATCGGTGTTCTCCTTACCGGGCCTGGCAAAATAGACTATCCTGGCTTCCATTATTTCTGACTCCTCCCTGTGATTTACCCCCCGGCGACTAGCTCCATTATATGGAGTTCGTCCCCGTCCCTGACCGCTTTGGCCAGCTCCTCGGGGTAGGCGCTCTCCTGATTGACATAGATTTCAACATAGTTGTGCAGTCTGCCTTTATCGTCAAATAGCCGCGGCTTGATTTTGGGAAACTGCTTTACCAGCCCTTCAAGGCACTGGCCGACGGTGTTGCCCTCGACCTTAACCGTCTTAACCCTGGTCTGGCCAGAGGTGAGGCGGTGCAGGCCGCCAAGGTTTATGGTTACACTCATTTCTTACCTCTCGCTGGCTCTCCGCAGTGCGGGCAGTCGGGGTCTTTTTTAATTTTAAACTCGGTAAATTTCATATTGAGCCCGTCGTAGACTAAAAGTCTATCGGTCAGCAGCTGCCCTAT
>Ga0315537_1000437_pt1 | contig 32178 bp, 28 predicted proteins | sample SalMarSW160270MG_FD_203091 | JGI IMG/M metagenome (GOLD analysis project Ga0315537, IMG submission 203091) | Salt marsh sediment microbial communities from the Plum Island Ecosystem LTER, Massachusetts, United States - Salt Marsh Sediment SW1602-70 ... | reverse complement strand
CTGGCTCAAAGACGACCGCCTCGACCTGCCTAAGGACAGGACGCTTACTTTGCGCTATCGTGTCGTCGTCCACACCGGCGATGTGAAAACGGCTGGAATACAGAAGATATTCAGGCGGTACAAACAATCTTCCAGACGTTCCCAGGCACGAAAATTACACTCGGAGATTGTGCAACGCAGCATTCTGTCAAGACTGCATCGATAGATTCCTGTTCTATTATCACTCGGGATTTGATATTTCTTATTGTCATTCCTGCGAACGCAGGAATCCAGTCTTCTTTTTTGTCATCCTGAGCCCTTCGCTGCGCTCAAGGGTAAACTCCGCGAATGAACTGGTCTCTGACTTATTTTATTATTCGGCATTCCTTTATCATTTTAAAAAGGGGCCTATACCGAATCAATCAGTATAGACCCCTAATTGACACGAATCTGTTTGGCTATCGTATGTCACCCCAAACGATTAACCGATAGTTCTGGTTATGGTGCCGGAGGATACAGCCGAATATCGTCGAAGTACATCTTACCTGAACCACCAGCCAACGGATTGTTCTTGTTACCAAAACCAAGGGAAATCGTATTGACATTAGTCAGGTTCACGCCCTGGTCTGCAAAAGCCTGCAGGTCGATATTCCATGCCGTCCAGGTAGTTATCTGCGCTGCATCAGGATTGTCATTAGTAACGATCGCACTGCCATTAAGCGCAACATACAAGCTCTCAGCAGCATTATCCGAGTCACCTCTGAACCAAATCGTCAGTCTGTTGACACCATTCTCGGTCCAGTCACGCGGGTAAGTCAAAGTTAAAGTTGCCTCAGAGTAACCAACACTGTTGTCGTAGAAAAGTGGCATTGACTGGTTACCTCCGTGAACGATAGTTTGTTCTGCAAAAGGAGGAGTGTCATAACCAACCAAAGAACCATTTGTCGGGTCGTCATATCCGTCTACCCACGCGTTAAATATCCTGTTGCTCTCGGGGTCACCGGGGTCAAGGTCGTTATAAGATTCAAAATCATCCACGGCAAGGAAGTTAGCTGTCGTAAAGCTCCAGACAGGGCCTGTCCACGGACTGTCGGGATTGACGTTATTTACCTCGTCAACACGCCAATAGTAGGTGGTATTCCACAGGAGTTTTCCTGGGTCATAGCTCTCAGAACCAAGGTTCCGGCTGCCTTTGTATTCAGGTGAGCCGGTATCGGCATTGCGTACGACCTCTTTATCTGTGCCGAAATAGACCTGATGTGAAGCTGCATTATCTCCCGGCGACCAGCTAAGAATCTGCGTTTGCTTTACATCCACTGCGCCGTTAGATGGCTTCAGGCTCCCGACGGCTCCCTGAGTAGTAAAACTCCATACGTGGCCTTTATATGTGTTGACGGCATCGAACTCATCGACCCGCCAGTAGTAAATCTTAGCCAGTTTAAGTGGGCCGGGGTCGTAGGTTGTAGCTCCCTGAGGGAGACCTCCAGTTGCGCTGTTCACATCGTCAAAATTCTCGCCGAAATAGACGGTGTGCAATTTCGCACCGAAACCTTCCGTCCAGCTAAGCTTCACATCCGGGGCTACAAGCTCAGCACCATCAGCCGGGTTGGGATTGTATGCAGTCTTGGGGGGAATACTAAAGCTCCAGACATCGCCCTTCCACGGACTATTCGGGTCTGCGTCATTGACCTCATCGATTCGCCAGTAATAAGTTGTGCCCGGAACAAGGCCTTCCGGATAAGCAAATCCGGGAAAGCCAACAACAAAAAACGTCGGGACCTGGTTGCCTTGAAATGTGCCTTCGGCGGCGTCGTTCACATCGTCGAAATTCTCGCCGAAGTACACATCGTGCGAGACGGCAAAATCTCCCGGCCGCCAGCTAAGGCTTACCCACGTATCCGAATGGAGGGCACCATTAGCCGGGTTGGGTGCTGAAGCCTGCCCAAAGCCGCCCACGCCCAGCATAATCTGCGGGATCTCATCTTCGCTGAGAGCTCTATCGTAGATAGCAACTTCATCAATTATACCATTGAAGAATGTCCCGCCCCTGCTTCTTTGTCCGATGGTAACTGAAGCTGTGTTTTCCGGCATCTTTCCCACATAGGCCCACTCCTCAGCCAGCTCTCCATCGATGTAACACTTGAAGATGTTCCCATCGTAGGTTGCGGCAATATGGTGCCACTCTTCCACCGGCGGGGAATCAGGAGCGCAGGTGTCTCTACCACCATCATCGTAAAACTGCCAAAAGATTACGCCCCCGGGAGTTTCCGTTAATTCATAAGGCAGGTCGTTTGCCGCCCACCCCCCCTTGCTGACAATCGCCAATTCCCCGCTGGCATTTCCTCTCATATAAGTCCAGGCCGAAATTGTGATTTCATCAGTAATTGAGAGAATGGGACTGTGAGGAATTTCAACGGAGTCATCACCGTCAAAATCCAGGGCACCGCCCAACTGGCCCTCGACCCACTGGGGGTCACCGTTCAGGGTGCCATCCAGGCCGTTCCCACTTGAGTCGTAAGCAATTGTCCCGGCGCCCTCATCAAACTTCCAGTACCCCACTAGTCCAGCAGATGCGCTGCTGACCAGGACCAGCACCAAAACAAAGGAAAATAAATAAATCACTTTCTTACACATAATAGTCCTCCTTCACCCCGTCCCGTCTTCGACGGGCAGGGTTCAAAAAATGAAAATTAGATTGTTAATTGGGATATAAGAATCCTCACTTGCGAAGCACCTGTACTCGCGTTGACACAGGTTCGAGCACAAAGCTCACAAACAACTTCCAGCCTCACATAATTACTCCTCCTCTGTTCGTAAAATTACAAGGATTGTGCCCACAGGAAGCCCAAAATCCATTGATGCTCGACCCTGCGACTTCGCTCAGGGCAGACTCTACACGGGCATAAAAACAACCTTATTTATACCAAATTAGTTACTCTCCAGTCAATGAAAATCTCTGGGTTTTTTTGGTCGTTCACCAGGTTCTCGGTCAGTTGTCATATATTTCTGTTACTGCTGATGTAACCTCAATATCAGAGGTCTTGGCATAGCGGCACAATCGTCTATATGACGAATTTGGGTTAGGGATCTGAGCCCCTTCGAGCAGACGTTTTGATTGGCCGGGGAAAAACAACTCCAGATGTCTGCAAAGAGAGCGATGTAAATGACAATTCTCCGTTAGTATTAAATTCTTTCTAATCTTCAACGCTGACCAACAAGCCAATCAAGAATATTGTTAACTAAAGTATGGCGGACATCTTCGTCAGCAATAATATATGGAGATATACCGAGAAGGACTGTTCCGGCGTTGTTCGTTGTGGACCTGATACCAAAAATTGCATCATCAGCCGGGACAAGATACATAACGTCGTTATATTTTCGGAATCCATCATTTTGGAAATGCATTATCGGGAATACATTCTCAGTGTCAGTTATTCTGACCATATTGACGTAATATTGAATCAGGTGGCCTTCGATATTTTCTCCCAAATTACCGGTAATAACATCACCTTGCTGACCTGAAATCCAAATAGTGTAATTCGAGCCTTGTGCTTCTAAATTCCAGCCGATCCATTCCAAGCCGAAAAAGTTAAGATTGTCGGTATCGACCAGACTGCCGATAACACCGTCACCACATATAAAATGATTAACATTTTCAGTGTTCTTAATAATATCAATTTCATCAGGAGAAAGACCATCAGAGGGGCCTTTGTTCCAAATAATAAGCTTGACATTTGTCATTTCATTTGCGAAGGGCAAATAGTCACTTATATCAAGAGTTACAATGTCATTACGATAAGTATTATTGAGATAGGGCCGCATTGAATAATCGGAGCTGGTTTCGAGCAGTATTTTTTCAATTTCAGATGTAATTCCGGAAATCATTCTTGACCTTTTAATCGTAGGTGTACCTTCCAATTCGAGAGTCACTTTAGCATCACCGACTCCTAATGTTGTTCCGATTTTCAAGGTTAATAGTAATTCTGCAGTTGAATTTGCAGGAACAACAATTTGACCGATTGCCTGCTCAGTACCGGAAGCGGTGAGCTCTGTAGTACCGCTTGTGAATTCAGCCGACCAATCTGCGAGAGTTTTGTCAGTTGTTGATAATGTTACTGTATATGTTTGTTCTTTATTAGTAACATTTTCCAATGTATAAATATTGTTGAAATCAAACCCTGAGGGTAGAGCTTTTGCTGTAGGAGCATCGGGATTGATAATTATATTTAATAGCGAGCCGTCTTCAATTGCATTGGCGCTGTTAATAATTTCTTTATTATCCGCAGCATCCGCCTGGAGCATTCCAACAAAAAACAGATTATCAATGTTCCATCCCTCATCAATCGCTGATTCAAATTCGTATGAGTAGAAGTCGCCTGCTTTAACTGATGTCGGAAGCTCACCTGCAACACCCCAGGCGCCGCCAATCATTTTGCGAACTACTTTCATGTGATGGTATCCAATGATTGTTGAAGGTTGATTATAATAAGGATTGTCCTCATATCCGGGACGGCCGGAAAGATAATTTGACTGGTTGTAGCCGCTGCCCTCACCTGTTACATCGTTTTCAACAATGTAGGCGTTGAATTTGAGAGAGAAATCCATTGATTCGGTTATATTCGCCATAACGTGGATTCTTACAATGCGCGCCTCTTTGTCCAAAGTATAAAAACAATCAACTTCAGCCTTTGCTTTTTGTTGCATTTGAGATTCGCACGAAGTCTTCCAGGCGCTTCGACTTAAAAATACCAACCCTCCGAAATCCTTTCTGTCAACCGACCCTGTAGGGTATCCGGTCAATCCTAAAGCCCTTGCGATTACTGACTGTTCAGGAATTTCCATGTCGTCGCCGTTGTGGATTTTCACACCGATGACCCGGTCTCCGTACAGACCAAGAATCTCGTCCATCCTTACGGTTCCGTCAACGCACCAGCCACACCACACTCCTGTGTGCTGCTCTAACAAAACATTCTTTATTTGTGCATTTGTTCCGGCTGTTATGAGAGCTATCATTGTGATAGCTAACAAAAGGGTTGGAAGATTTTTCACAATAAAGCTCCTTTGAGTATGTTAACTTTCGCACTTTTTGAATTGTGTTAAATTGGGTAATTTTAAGCTTATGAGCCATTTCACGACAATATAATTATTTTTGTAATGTTCGAGCGATTTACCGAACATGCATAAATTACCAAATTATTTGTAAGTCCTTATTTCGTAAGGGATTCTTCTAATAAAAAGTGCGAAACTCAACAGTATATGAAACGCGATTTAAAAAGAATTCGTTACAATCAAACAAAAACTTTGGTGTGCCATAACCTCCTCTTGCATTTGAAATCAATTTCCCTGTCAGTCGTAATGCTCATCAATGGTAAGATACCAACTTGAGATTACTATAAATCGTGAAGATAATCAATAGAAAATTGTTCAAACTTGGGGGCTTTTGAAAAAGATTTTCGGGGAACGATTCACTCAAGACGCACTCCTTGTGAATGAGAGTTTGAGGGATTTTCCTCGCGATGACCCATTTTTTAGGAGATGGTTCAAAAAATAACCTCCATGTGCCGAAGTAGTTAAAAAACTACTTAGAGCTTATCCGAATAACCGGGTCGTTATGAGGCCGAGCGAAAAGTTCGAGGCCAAGGCGGCAGGCCAAAAATGCTCGGAGGCGTGGTTTGCTCCACGTCGAGAACGTTTTTGGCCGACAACGCAGGCATCGGGCTTTGTAGCCGGCCGCAATAGAGCGGGTTATTGGGATAGGCTCTTAGTACACGGAGGTACACAATGAATGATAATATTGTATCGGCCAGCGGTAAAGCTTTCCAAAAATTTATTTCACACTTGACACAGCAATTGACCATGTCAAAAGCCTTTGTACCTCATGGCTTATCGTACGACCGGTTACAGACAGCCGGTGATGTTGCTTACCGACATGGTTGTAGAGGATTTGATGGCCTTGCAAATCCGTAAGATATTCACCAGCGAATAAATGATCATCTTCGATATTCAAGACAGCCAAAAAGCTTTTGGTTCTATCGATTGCTCATTGCGTTGCAAGATGTATTTTTGGTTTATGCCAGGATTCAGTTATGGCTTTGGTGTAGACCGCCGCCGTGAGAAGCAAAGGCTTATAAGAATGAGTGCCGCTAATCTGTGCAGATATTGTTGTGGTGATGGTACGTTCTCGCTCGGCAGAAAGGTATAACTAATGCTGCTATTATCCTGATTTTGTCTCAAAATAAGAAAATTTTTACCCACTCTTATCAGCAACATACCGAAGAATATCTTAACTGACTCTAAACTCATCGCTTACAGTCAAACCTGCCTCAAAAATGGGTCATCGCGAGTCAGATTTTCCAGTTGACTTACTTACCAACGCAGTGTAGGATAAAGTAATAAACGATATAAGGAGAAAGGCCATGAGCAAATCAAGAGCATTCACACTAATCGAACTCCTCGTTGTGATTGCCGTCATTGCTGTTCTGATGGCTATTCTAATGCCGGCATTGAACTTGGCCCGGGACCAGGGGCGCAAGATGGTATGCTCAAACAATCTCCATAGTATAGCCCTGGCCAACCAACTATACGCAACCAATTTTGACGACTGGGGCGTGCCTTGCCGTTATATCTCCAACCATGGGGCTTCTGTATGGACAGCCAATCCCGAATTTCGGAAATACATCGGCTACGAGGGAGCCGAAGAGGTTCCGGATCTATCCCTTTATCAAACCCCCAAGAAATACAAGTGCCCCAGTGACAGACAGAAAGCCTGGTTGCACGCCTATGACATTGAAAGTGGCAACAAAGGGGGAACCCTTGTCAGCTACGGCTTCAATATCGAAGACTGGTATCCCTCGGTAGGTCAACCCTCATGGACTGCCGCTATGGAACTGACCATGTTGGCCTACAAGATGTCTTCCGTCAAACAGCCGGCACAGAAACTACACTTCAACGAAGCGCACGACTGGTGGAGTAAGTGGCGGGGAGCCAATTACATCGACGGCTGGGACGTATTGGGCCAGTTGGGCACTGTCAATGACTACAAGGCGGCCGGATGTGGGGGTCCCACCATGTATCGCCATAATGAGTCTGCAAATCTCGCCTTCTATGACGGCCATGTCGAATGCTGGCATAAGACCAAACTATGGATACCTGAGCACGCCACACAGAAACCGTACCAAACCGGCATCTGGGTAGTTAAGAGAGAGACCTGGGAAGAAAATGGTGGCGGCCTGTAAAGCCGTTTTGATTCTTTTAAATGTTCGCAACGCTAATTTGCTGCGATAAATCATACGCATATCTTTGCGTTTCTCCCATACCACCCCTCATCTTTCAATTTAAAAGCACTTCACAGGCCATTTAAACGATGAACTCGTCTTAAGAAGTTTCTTTTTGCAAAACAGTCTTGACCTCGCTAACAAAAAGGTCTATAATCATATTGTCATTTGGATGAAGCTCCTGCTTTCACACCCCCCTTCCTCCAAAAAGGCGGCAGGGGCTTTTTAATTAGTTCCTGTTGCGAATACAGTATTTGTCATTCCCGCGAAAGCGGGAATCCAGTTTTTTCGCTCTGGACCCCTGCTTTCGCAGGGGTGACATCGTCGATTTTCGTTTTCCGCAACAGATACTAATTAGCACTCCCGCTCATAGCCCTAAATTCTGCCTTCCTTTCAGCTATTTTTTAGCTTGGTTTCTATGAAGCCATCGAATTTCGCTTCCTGTTTGCCCAAAAGAGTCCGGTAGTTTCTTCTATTGACAACGAATAACTGTGGAATTAGTATTCAGATAGCAAAATGCTATGAGAAACCTCTTTTTTTATAGATTTCTCCACTTCGTCCCCGTGCTTTCTTGAGAAAGCAAGAACAGGGGCTTCGGTCGAAATGACATTGGGTCTTTTCAAAAGAGCAATAAGAAAAGAGGGATAAGGTTAGCAAAGCAACTGAGTCGATGTTAAAGGCCGGGTCAGGTTTTGAGAAGCAATGAGAGGAATTAGACGATGAATAAAGTTCTCATTATAGTCGGCGATGCGACCGAGACTGTTGACACACTATATCCGTATTACCGCCTGCAGGAAGATGATTTTGAACCCGTGGTGGCCGGTCCGGAAAAGCAACGTTACCATATGGTCCTGCACGAGATTCCGCCGGACTGGGACGGCAAGGTCACTCGTGAGTTCGAGGGTTACACTATTGAGGCGGACATTGCCTTTCGAGATGTGAACCCGGAAGAGTATTTAGGCGTTTTTTTCTCCGGAGGTCGTGCCCCGGAATATATACGGTATGATGAGGACCTGGTCCGTATCACACGGCACTTTTTTGAGCAAAACAAACCAATCGCCTGTGTTTGTCACGGCGTGGAGATACCTGCTTATGCCGGCTGTGTTAAGGGCCGACGAATGGCCACTGTGCCCAAGTGCAAATTCGACCTCGAGGTTTGTGGAGGCACTTTTGTCGACGAGCCGTGCGTTGTGGATGGCAACTTAGTCAGTGGACGGACGTATCATGACCACGGCCGCTATGTCGGGGTGTGGATTAAGATGCTTCTCAAAGCTCGCGCAGCAGCCGAAAAGGCGGGAAATCAAAAATGAAACGAATACGTCAGGCGATAACACGCCGTACCTTTATTAAAAGTACTGCGGCGGCAATTGCAGCACCATATATTGTTCCTTCTTCGGCCCTCGGCCGGGATGTGCGACCGGCCCCGAGCAACCGAGTAACAATGGGGCTTATCGGCTTGGGCAGTATGGGAATGCGCCACGTAAAAGGATTCCTGCAGGAGGACGATTGCCAAATCATTGCTGTCTGTGACGTCGATGCCAGCCGGCGGAACGCTGCAGCCCAGGATATTAATAAGCAGTACGGCAACAAGAATTGTGCCCGGTACAACGACTTTCGGGATATGGTTTCCCGCAGCGAAATTGATACACTTTGCATATCAGTTCCGGACCATTGGCATTCTATCCCGGCCATTAGGGGTGTCCGCGCCGGCAAGGATATTTACGGCGAAAAGCCCTTGGCCTTGACAATCTCGGAAGGCAGGGCTATGGTCGAAACAATGCATCGTTACAACTGTGTATGGCAAACCGGAAGCTGGCAGCGGTCAACGGAGCAATTTCGTTTTGCGTGCGAGCTGGTCCGTAATCAACGAATTGGCAAGTTACAAAAAGTCGAAGTTGGTATCGGCGGAGGGTATAATCCAGGCGGCGGTCAGCCGACAGTCCATCGAATTGACCCTCAGCCGGTTATGTCGATTCCGGATGGCTTTGACTACGAGATGTGGCTTGGCCCTGCTCCTTGGGCGCCGTACACTGAAAAACGCTGCCATTGGAACTTCCGCTGGATAATGGATTACTCCGGTGGCCAGGTTACTGACTGGGGAGGCCACCACATCGACATTGCACATTGGGGCATGGGCTGTGATGAAACCGGACCGGTTAAAGTTGTCGGCAGAAGTATATTTCCCAAAGACGGACTGTGGAACACCGCCGTTGACTACGACTTCGAATGCACTTATGACAACGGCCTAACACTGCATGTCGGAAGCAATAATCATTATCCTCAGGGTGTCCGATTCATAGGAGACAGAGGCTGGGTGCATGTAACACGCAGCGGACTTGACGCAAATCCGAAACGTTTACTCAAAGAAAAGATTGGTCCTGAAGAAGTGCACTTAGCCAGGCCCTCCGGCAATCATCGTCAGGGTCATCGTCGTGATTTCTTAGATTGCGTCAAGACGCGTGCCCAGACTATTACGCCCATCGATGTGGGCCACCGGTCTGCTGCAGTTGCACACTTGGGAAACATCGCAATGCTCTTAGGCCGTGCGATTCACTGGGACCCAAAACGAGAACAGATTATCAATGACTCCTCGGCCAGCCGTATGCTTAGCCGTGCAATGCGCTCCCCCTGGTATGTCTAAATAATGCAATCAGAAGAAGCTAATATTATCCTGATTGTAAGCCAAATTTGTCTAATTTTTGCAGAAGGCATACAGGTTCCTGGTAAAGTGCATCCCGGATAATTCCGATAATCGTTTCGATTAGGTAATCTCATCTAACAGCTTGATGCAATCCCGCACCAATTAGGCGTGAGCTTATGCTTGCTAAATTGGTGCAGGACTATCGGACACAGAAAAATTGCTTTTTTCTACCGACAGTTGATTTGATTAGCTGGGAATTATTACTTATATTTTATTTGATGGCTTTGGGTTCCCGCAAGGCAGGGTCCCTCATGGAGGGTTTTATACGCTCGTGGACAGTGGGATTACAGAGTATTGGTTTTGAATATTCTGTTGATTCCCTGAAAGGAGAGTATCTTGTCGGTATAAACTAAATCCGGAGGATTGTCAGAATTATGGCACGGCTATTTGGATTTCGACTTAAAGACAAGCAGCCCGATAAAAATCGCGATAGCGATTATTTAGATAACGGCGGAGCCGAGGAAATCAGCGGTTTATCACAATTGTACTGCCCGAAGCAGGATAGTGCCGCTCATGTTCGGGATGCGGCGGATGTCCTCTGTGAGATGGGAAAAATCACCACTCAACAGCTTTCTAAGATAAAAGGAGTACAGAAAAAAAGAGCAGATAGCGACGTCTGTAAAATAATCGCTGAATTAAAATTAGCTGATGAGCCTGAAATTTCAATGGCACAGGCCAGCTTGTACGGATTCGAGTTTCGTCAGGTTGAGCCGGAACAGGTTGAAAGAGAGGCGTTTGATAAACTTGAGTTTGACTATATAAAAAGTAACCACATTATGCCAATAGCGGTACGCGGTAAAAGCCTCGTCGTGGCAACAAGCCGCCCAGCCGACCTCTTTGTTATCGAAGATGTCAAAAGACAAACTAAGATGAACATTAAAACGGTCGTATGCCTGGAAGAAGATATTGATAAAGTTTGCAGTACCTTCAATGATAAGAAAAGCGACTACAACCTTGACGATATCATAGAAGACATGGCGGATGTTGAGGTCGTCCAGGACCAGCAGGAAGATTCCGAAGACCTGGAACAAATGGCAGGCCAATCGCCTGTCATTAAGTTCGTCAATTATCTGATTAGCAACGCAGTGCGTGAAGGCGCCAGTGACATTCATATCGAGCCAAAGGAAAAGTCTATGAAGACAAGGTTCCGCATAGACGGTGTCCTTTTCGAGATGAAGCAGTCGCCGTTGAATATGCATCCTGCGATCGTCTCGCGCATTAAAATTATGGCCAATCTCGATATTTCGGAAAGACGCCTGCCACAGGACGGCAAAATCAAGGTCAACGTCGGCGGAAGAGCAATCGATTTGCGGGTTTCGATACTGCCGACGAACCATGGAGAAAAAGTGGTTATCCGTGTGCTGGACAGCAAGACCGTTCTACGAGGTCTTGAGCAGTTAGGTATGGAGTCTGATGTGATGTCTGTTTTTCGTGGGCAGATAGCGCTGCCTCACGGGATTTTACTGGTTACCGGCCCTACGGGCTCCGGCAAGAGCACTACTTTATACTCTGCTCTGTGCCAGATGGACGGCGAAAAGCTGAACATTTCGACAGTCGAGGACCCGGTGGAATATGAGCTTGATTTTTGCAATCAGGTCCAGACCAACGAGAAGATTGGGCTTGACTTTGCCTCGTCGCTTAGAAGTCTGCTTCGTCAGGACCCTGATGTGATAATGATTGGCGAGATTCGTGATAACGAGACGGCCCGGATAGCGGTCCAGGCCGCCTTGACAGGACATCTGGTCCTTTCGACACTGCATACAAATGACGCAGCCAGCAGTATTACCAGGCTGGTGAATATCGGGATTGACGAATACTTGATAGCGGCCTCGTTGAATGCTGTTCTTGCCCAGCGATTGGTCAGGAAGATTTGTCCGAAGTGCAAAAAGACGTATCAGGTTCCCGAAAGTATGCGTGAATATGTAAAAGCCTCCGGAATCAGGACCAAAAAGTTTTATCACGGTGCCGGCTGTGACGATTGCAGGGGCTCAGGATATGAAGGGCGAGTTGGTATTTACGAGCTGTTGGTTATTGATGAAAAGTTCAGGGATATGATTAACAGGGACTCATCGATTAATAATATGCGTCGGATGTTTCGAGAAAGCGGCCGGCGGACTTTGTTTGACGATGGATTTTTAAAAGTAAAGCAGGGCCTGACAACAATAGAAGAGGTGCTTAGAGTAACTGAAGTGTACGGCAAAAACGAAAATGAAGTTTTTGTCGAAAATGTCGAGTAAAAACCCGAAGTGTAATGCGAGTTATTTGAAGGAAAGTGTGAAATGGTAAATATAAAAACTATATTAGCAACGGCTATAGAGAGCAACGCAAGCGACGTGCATATCAACGTTGGAATACCGCCGATATTGCGAAGGAACACAGAGCTGATAGATATGGATTTCCCTGTTGTCAGCGATAAAGACGTGGAAGAAATGATTAATTCGATGGTTGAAGCGGACAGGTTCAAAGAATTCAAACAAAATAAAGACCTTGATTTCTCAACAAGCCTGGAGGACGGCCATCGGTTCCGTGTTAATGCTCATTATCAGCGGGAAACAATGGCAATTTCGTTTAGAGTGATTCCTAATGAGATTCCTTTGATAGACGATTTGTACCTGCCGCCGATAGTTAAAGAGCTGACAGACCTGCCGAGAGGCCTGGTGCTTGTAACAGGCCATACCGGGTCTGGAAAAAGTACGACACTTGCAGCGATGATAGGATTGATTAATACAAAGTACAGAAAACGCATAATGACCCTGGAAGACCCTATAGAATACGCCATAGAGAACCAGGAGAGTATGGTAGAACAACGCGAACTCGGTTGTGACTGTCCGGCATTTGCCTCAGGTCTCAGGCATGTTCTGCGACAAGACCCAGATATCATAATGGTCGGCGAAATGAGAGACCTTGAAACCATCAGTTTCACAATGACCGCCGCTGAAACAGGACACCTTGTCTTCAGTACTCTGCATACGATTAATTCTGCGCAGACTATTGAACGTATCATAGACGTTTATCCCGCGGCTCAGCAGAACCAGATTCGAACAATGTTGGCTAATACACTCCAGGCAGTCATCTCGCAGACATTATTTAAGCGAATAGACGAGCCGGGGATGGTGCCCTGTACGGAAATATTGCTTTGTACCTCCGCGGTAAGGAACTGTATTCGAGAGAACAGAATCTACGAGATACCGAATATTATTGAGACTTCCAGAAGATTGGGTATGCAAAATTTGGATTACAGCATTGCCGAGATGTATTCCAAGGGTTACATCGACAGAGACGAGGCGGTTATCCGCTCAAGCAATCCTGCCAAGATGGAAAAGACCCTTGTGCATGGGGATAATGTTGACATTGTCCAGGCGCCTAAACTGGTAAAATCAAAAAGAAAAAAATAAGGCGAATACATTATGTTTGAAGAATCATCACAAAATTCTAAAGGTTCCTCCGCCGGTTTGCTTCGCAAACGCGAAGCAGCGGGGGCGGTTTCCGAAACTCAGCAGCCAAGTCAGGTGCCGCCGGAGCAGGGCCAGGAGTCTTCCCGTCGCGGCTCGTCCACGCCGAGAAAGGCATCTACAGTCACAAATCACATTAACCGACAGCAAATCACCTGGCAAAAGATAAGGACTTTCAAAGTTGAGTGCGGGCCTGGCAAAAAGGATATTTTGAATTTTACGAAACAGCTTTCGATTATGATCCGGGCGGGTATAAGTCTTCAGGATTCGCTTGAGTCAATAGCTGAGCAAATGGAAAAAGAAAAATTTAAGCTCGTCATTTTTGATTTGAAAAATCAAATCGAATCCGGACAGAGTTTTTCCCAGGCTCTTTCGGAGCATTCGGACATATTCAGCGAGCTTTATATAAATATGGTTGCTGCAGCAGAAGTCAGCGGCTCGCTCAGTAAAATGCTTCAAAAATTAGCGGAGTATCTGGACGCCGAAGCCGATACCCGCTCACAGGTTAGAGGCGCGATGGTTTATCCGATTATCATAGCATTTATGGCCGTGTCGGTGACTATTTTCCTGTTGTGTTTTGTCCTGCCTCGGTTTACGGCCATCTTTGCGGGCAAGGAGCATCTTTTGCCAGGACCTACGAAAGCCTTAATGGCCACCAGTGCGTTTATGAGGGGATACTGGTATTTTATTATACCGGTTATTGGTGCTTCGTTCTGGGGATTTTGGTATTTTATAGGCACTGAGGGCGGAGGGCGATGGTGGGACAAAACCAAATTGGTATTGCCTCTTATAAAAACGCTTTGCCGAAGTCTTTATATAACAAGAAGCCTGCACACGATGAGCGTACTGACAAAAGCCGGTGTGCCGATACTCAATACTATTTCGATAACAGCACAAATTGCGGGAAACATTCTTTATAAAGAGATGTGGCTTGGCGTCTATGAGGAAGTTCGTCAGGGTAAAAAAATCGCATCCAGTCTGAGTCAGTATAATCAGATGCCGAGCAATGTAGTGCAAATGATAAGAAGCGGTGAAGATTCAGGTACTATGAGCGATGTTCTAAAAGATGTTTCCGATTACTACGCAAGAGAGCTCAGAACTGTTATCAAAGCAGTAACCTCAATGATAGAGCCTATAATGATAGTTGTGATGGGTGTTTTGGTTGGCTTTATTGCGATGAGTATTATTCTGCCGATATTCAAGATGTCCAGTGTTGTTATAGGTAAATAAATTCGTCGCTTGTGTTATAGTTCAGGATGTTACGATTGCAATGGGGGGTGCGAAATGCGAAAACAAAGATCACACAGATTTAACCGGATTAACACAGATTACGACATACGAGATACGAGATACGAGGGTGGGTTTTCACTTATCGAGGTGTTAATTGCAATACTGCTGCTCGGTCTTGCCATTGCCTCTCTGGTTACAGCCAATAGTGCGTTCACAAAAGCTAACGGTGCCGGAGCAGAGTTGTCAACCGCCGAGTTTCTCATTGTACAGGTAAGAGAGCGCACCGCCTTGGTTGGCTATGCTGATTTGTATGCTTTTGACGACAAGAGCTTTTCCCCGCCACAAAACGCTAATGGAGATGTTCTTAATGACCTTGCTGCGTTTAGCCAGCAGATTACAGTTGAAAATGTCAGTGATTCAGATTTTGAACAGGTTGTTCCTGATTATGACCCTAACAGCCACTTTGTTCGAATAACTGTAAAGGTTTTTTTGAACTCAAGAGAAATCAGCTCATTTAGATGGCTCAGAGCCCTATACTAAAACACAGATTACACAGATTAACACAGATACAGATAATGAGATACGAAATGCAAAATACAAGATACAAAAAACGAGATACTCCACAGGACACTTTACGGTGGAAATACGAAACTGGTTTTACGATTGTGGAACTACTGCTTGCCCTGGCAATAGCCAGCATACTGCTCGCTGCGGTAGCTACTGCCTTTAACGCCTCGATTATAAATTACCGCGAAAATGAGGACATCTTTAAGGCAATCAACAGCGCCAGAGGAGCCCTGTTTCGGATAACAAGTCAACTCCGTGACGCAAATTCGGTTAATCCAGACTCGCCAGACAATGAATGTGCACTGGAAACCGCCGACGGCGACTTTGTAACCTATCAATATAACAACGTAGACAATAAACTCTATCTAATCGACGGTTCGCCTGGTAGTCCTTATGTACTTTGCGACAATGTTACTGCTATGACTTTTACAAAGGATACGGTGTTTATTGAAAGTATAGAAAAGGTTAGAAGTGTTCAGATTTCTATAACGGTTACGCGTGGCAATATTCAACGAAAGATTTCGGCTGCGGCGGTTATCAGAAGAAATTTGAGCTGGTAATCGTTGTTTTAGAACCAATAGTTTATATCAAAGCATCCACAATTGACTGCCACAAACCAAATTTACAGAAACAATGTTGTACCGATATAATTTGTCATAACTTGTTTTAATATCTATCTTTACATTGACGTACAGATTATCATCTCTCATTTACACAGTTGTTTTGCACAAAAATCCTTGATTTTTTAATTTTTCTTAATCATACTATAAGCGAATATCCCTTACTGCTTAACTTCGTAAAGCAAGACAGTGGGGCATTGTGCAAGGGGCGGTTAGCTCAGCTGGATAGAGCGCCTGCTCGACACGCAGGAGGTCACTGGTTCAAGTCCAGTACCGCCCAGTTGTGGGGTTTTCGCACCTTTTCGCACTGAGCAGCATATTCCCGCTTAGTCTCGCAACCACAAGGGGTTAAGTCGCTTTCCTCACTGTGTTCGTGCGGCTCGGTGCTGCTCGGTGCGGCTGTAGTCTGCACCGTATTATGCACCCTTTTTCCTTGACAAGAAATTTCGGCATTTCTTAGCAGCGACATCTTGGCCGCATCCCGCATATCGGCCTCTGTAATTTGTGCGTAATGCTGCATCGCAACCGCCGGTGAATTTCCTATCCAGCTACAAACTGCCTTGACGTTTCCACCCGTAATTTTGAACAGTTCAGTCTCGCGTGTGCTGCGCAGGTTCTGGAATATCTTCGGCCAGACATCAAGCCCCGCCTGCCTTACAATGCGCCGCATGTGGACACTAACATTAGCGCCCGGGCGATACCGCGTAATGCAGAAAATGTCACCCTCTCGCGCGTTATCGAAAGCATCCTGAAATAACGGTTTAAGCTCAGGAAACATCGGGACGGTTCTGATACCACTGTCGGCGTGGTGCTCTGTCTTGCTGGCGTGGACGATAAAGCGGTCGTGGTCGAAGTCCACGTCCTGCCATCTCAGCCGTAGGACCTCGCTGGGACACCGCAAGCCCCCCACAGCGTGCCAGGCCAAAAATAAGCCGCCATTGTACGTCTGGACAGGCGTCCAGCACTTTCAAGGCTATCTCCTGCGTCACGTAATAAAACTTTGCCGGATTCGCTCTGATAGATACAGGCTGGCCCCGAAACGGATTTTTTTCAATAAGCTCGGCATCAATCGCAGAATTGAAAAACTGCCGGGCGATTCCCACATGACGCCTTATAGAGTTTTCGGCAAGCCCCGAAACGCTTTGAAGATATACCCGATAATTCTTTGCCTGCCGGACAGTAATTTCACCGACAAGCTGGCCTCTGAAAAATGCTTTTAACTTTCTCTCGGCATCCTGCCATTTTCGTTTTGTGCTTAGTTTAGCATCCGGCCTGCCTTCGATATAGCGCCTTACCCATCTGGCAACCGTTACACCCTTATCCCGGCTCGGCTCAGTAAGCCCCAGAGTTTTCAGACGTTTTCTAAGTCCATCGGATATACCATTAAGCCAGTCCTGCACCGCCTGCGGCATTACATCGCCTGTATTCCTGCACTTGATAAGATTCTCGATATTCACCTTAGCGGTTTCGATTTGTCTTTTGTTAACTTTGCCTAAGCTGATTTTCGGCCTTGATTCGTTTTCGCCGGGACTAAGCTGGACCGCATATCGAATTCCCTTAGCTATTTTTTGTTTTATAATGCTTGCCATTAGTCACCTCACTTTCTCTGTTTTCCGTTGTGCCTTCAAATTCTCTTTTATGGCCTTGATTGCCTGTTTTTCCCACTTATCAGATTCCGGCTTTTTATCTGCTCCGATCATCCAGTGTTTTTCTTCGATGTCAATAGCCGATTTGTCGATATGCTCGGCTGACTTGCCCGGAATGACTATCGCCACAACCAGAATCGCCCAAACTACCGACAATAGGTCGTTGGGTATTAAGTGCAAAGTCGTAAAAAGATAAGTCGCAATGCTTAAAAACCAAATGTAAATAATTTTCTTGATAATCGGCTTTCGATATTTTCTCGACAACATCCTGCGCCACCAGTGACGGCTGTCCCTGCGTTTTTTTACATATATGCTGGGGTACATTTTATCTCCCTTAAAATATGGGCGGTCGGTAATTTCGCATCCGTAAAAAAGTGAGCCGACCGCCCGTGGGGTGAGCAAAAAAATGGCGCATGACCGAAAAAAACAGAAAGATTTGAAGTGCCAGCCATGCGCCAAAAGCACAATTCTAACCAAGAATCCTTTTTTCCAGTAATTTTCCCATAGGCAACCCCGCGCATGAGAAACGCCCTCCGGCTGTACCCCAGCACAAAGACTGGTCCTTCGGGCGTTTCTACGCTTCAATATTTGCGTGCTGGGGTACATTTCATGCCTTTCTGTTTTAACAATCACAAAGTACCCCGGCTCTAATCAAAAGTAAAGAGAAAAATAAAAATATTTTGTTGCGAAACCCCCCTCCCCCTTTCGCAATGTACAGCCGTTCCCTTTTCCCACATGCCGAGTCACAAACGGGGGTCGCGTGCACCGTTGGGACATTTGTCCCGACGGCATTTCTCGGTTGTGAATCGGGTTTTAATGATAATATCTTTCTCGCCACCCAAAGCTCCACCGCAAACAATAGAGTCTTAGTCGCTATTTATTTTTCAAAGAGCGCCAATAGTTTGCCCTACAATGGCCAAACTCAAGTCGATTAGTCCTATGAGACTACCTTTTGCCGCCATTTCCAAAGTCCCTCGATAGCCAGAAAAAAAAATATCAAATCTCTTATGAGCAGACTATATATTCCTGCGTCAAAATGAATCACCGCAGTTATCGCATTGCTCACAAGCCAGAGATAAAAGCAGACGATTAGTTTGCGGTTGTTAAAAACTACACCTAAAATAGCCAGTGACGTTGAAATTATTCCTAATACTTCTGCAAACATTTTTTGTCCTTGAAAAATCAGGCCGGGACGGACGCTGGAGTAAACGTCCCCGCTGCCTTTTGACGGTTCCCGGCCCTACGCGAATGAAAAGGAGAGAAAAATCCACTTGGAAGTAATTGAGAATCATTCATCTTAACGGTGGCTTATATTTTGCGCGACCTCCATTGCGATTTATTATGCGCCCGGCTAATCGATACTTTCGCTCATGCTCTCGTCTATTTTGCTGTTGCTTCTTTTCAATTTCCTGCATCAAAATTTCGTCCACTTCGTCCTGGTCGCGCAAAAAATCTTCGCGTGTGTAAGTATGTTGAGCAACCGACTTGATTTCGACAGCTACTGTGGTATCTGGAAAGGCCGGAAAAGTCACAGGCCCGACATCAAATAACTCGGCAACCTCTAACAAAATTCTGGTATCTATTCCGCCGGGTTCAGCTAAAATCCACTTGTCTTTTTTGGGAATAAAACTAAATGAATTTCCCGATAAATCCTGCCTTTCTACGCGGCGCGCGACGGCTTCGCCCAACGCATCGCCACCGATTAGGTCGGCATAATATAACAAGCCCATTGCATCACTATAAAGCCGAAGCGTTTTATTTCTTGTGCGCGCCAACAGCAGGTCTGAATTATGATTCATTAGTGCTCTTACATCAGGCTTTGATTTCAGAACTTCATCGAAAGCTCCCGGCTGAATTTTTTCCTTCCATCCGCCGAAGTTCACAGACAACTTATCGAATATAGCGGCATAGCCAAACAATGTCACTTTGTCGCCTCTGGCCCGATATTCTGTCGGTTCGGCTAATAGACTTTCCCGGCCCGGCGCGAATAGACGATGTTCGATTGCCGATATGGGCGCCTCGGCTTGTTCAATTTTTGTTAGCCGCCGACGCAGACTAGAATTTTCCCAGCCACGCTCCAGCGTAATTTGCTCAGTCTCATTTTCGCGAAGTGCTTGCAACAGCTCATTCCGTTTTTTGGAATTTTCTGTCTTTGCAAGTTCTTCTCGCGCTAACCTGCTAAAAGCATTTATCCGGTCTCTCTCAAAATCATGGTAGCGAGTCAAACTTTTTGCCGCAATGACTAAATGACTTTCCGTAATAACAGCTCTTTCAATTTTAGATTTTTTCATTTTTATTTTCCTTTGAATAATATTTTTGTTTTTGCATTATATGTCCCTCCTAAAGTTTTTTATGGCTTTTGCCTTTTGTTGCCAGACCGACACTGGCCCGGCGGCTGTCTAAGTACCAAGTCAGGCTACTAATGCCGCCGTATAAAGTTTGCAGCTCGTATGGCCATGTAGTCCAGCGAGCTGGCCGCCGGTCCTGTCGATAGCCCAGCGTACTAAGAAGTAAGAAAAATTTTTCTTGATCTTTGAGCGCAAGTTCAACTTGTTCAAATGCCTTAATAGTTTTCTTGACATATCCGTTTCCTAGTTCCTCAAATGCCTTGCAGTTCCGTAGAATTATTTTAGATTCAAGTTCCGCAATCAAGCCCTGCTGAATCTCGATCGCCTTTGCAAGAGCTGTTCTGCGGCGGGATAAATCCTGTTTCTGCGTATCGGTACTCTCGACCACAAATGGCGTACCGTTCAATATGTCCAGTGCATCCTGTTCGGGCGAAGGCAATGAAGACCCACCTTCATAATACGGCTCATAATGAACGTTAAGTTTATTTTCGATATCGGCCAACTGTTCCTTCAAACTGATTAACTTTTCCCCGGCAGCTCGCAATTCCAGATCGTCATTCACGTTTGGTATCTGTTTGACAATTTCCGGATTCAGCTCCTTGAATTTCTTGATTTCTGATTTCCTTGACAACATTTTTTTTCCTTTCAATTAAAATTTTTTTTGATTTTAACAGGCTATTGCCGGACAATTTTTTCTTTCGCTTATGAAAATCCTGTAATGCCGCGATAACGATCGGCCTGAATGTCACTTTATCCATCATCGTCCTCATCGTCCTCGACATAATCTATGTTTGAAATTCCAGAAACTTTTTCCTCGGCCATCTCGGCTTCGACCTTCGCCATTTCGGCATCGAAAGCAGCCTGCTCCGCATCAAGCCGTTTTTGCTCTCGGAGCTCCTCTTGTCGCTCATATTTCACAATAGCTTCACTTACAGTAGAAAATCTTTCGAGAAAATAACCGAAAGGTTTTTGTCCTTTGCCCCACTTTTCCGCGTAACTCGCAATGAGAAAATCCTTGTTGTCAACCCATATTTTAGTAAGCACGCCTAATTCCGATATGCTCAAATCTTTTATGCCGATGACACCATAATCACAACCGTTAATGAAACCACAGTAGTATCGGCCCCAACTTAGGAATTGTTCTGCGCCGGATGTCACTACATCAAATATCTGTTTTGATTTTCTGTTTTTCCGTGTCATAAATTATCTCCTTAAATGTGATCTGCCAATTAGTCCCGGCGGCCTCGATTCGCCTGGCGGCTGGACATCAAGTGAAAGCTCGCGCAGCAATCGTGCATACGCAAGCCGGCTATCCCGCTCGACTGCAATTTCTGGCCTTGCACGCGGATTATCATATCTATCAAAAAACGTTAGGCCCTCAGCATCCAAAATCTTGCGCGCCTGTTCAGCTCTATCGAATGCCTGAGCCGCAAGAGTTAGCAAACGGACGTGATGAGGCTCAAGCTCGTAATCGGCCATGACTTGACGCCACCAATGGCGCGTTTTCTTAGTCAAATTTTGTGGCGCTTGTTTCATTTTTTAACTCTTTTTGATTCGGGTCCGTGAAAAAAAACACAGCGTTGCGATTTCGATTGCGAAGCGCTATAGAATCAGCTTTTTTGACCCCTTTATGGGGTCTTTGAGCATTATTCTTATCACATCTTCGTTCCCATGTCCTACTGAATCCTCTATTGTTGTTTTTATTACGATTTTTCTCACAACGTTCCCGGATGTTTTTCATAACTTTCGGCAGGATTTCCTTTATGTGCATCGGTTCAGCCATAGACTTTGTCTCCAAATTTTACGTGCTCATCGAGAAATACAAGCCCTGCTATCCCAGTCGGGCCTCGGCGATTCTTTGCAATGATTATCTCAGCATTGCCGTCCTGGGGCGCTTCCGGGTCTTCGTTGCGTCTGTAATAATCTTCACGGTTAATCAAAAAAACAACATCGGCGTCCTGCTCGATACTGCCGCTGTCCCGTAAGTCGCTCAAGCGCGGCCGGTGCTTATCCCGGCTCTCAACTTCGCGGTTCAGTTGACTAAGCGCGACAATCGGCAAGTTCTCGGAAATTGTAGCCAGCTTTAACTTGCGGGATATATTAGTGATTTCCTGAACCCGATTTTCGCTCTTGCCACCGCTGCTCATAAGCTGAAGATAATCGACAACAACAATATCGATCTTGTGCCCCTGCTTTCTCGTTTTTATGAAAGCAATTTGTTTTTCCGGCGTGTTTGCGGATTCATTCAATACAACGTCCAGCTTTGTTATCGAATCCAACTGTTCCTGCTTTAACGCCCTCTGAATCAATGCCCGGTGCGTCATTTCAAGAGTAAAGAACACAATCGACAATCCGGCCTTTGCCATGTTCAAAGCAAATTGCAAAGCCAGAGCGCTCTTGCCCATAGACGGCCTGCCAGCGATAACGATAAGCTCCCCGGGCGCAATGCCTCTAATTATACCGTCTATGTTCCTTAGTCCTGTCGAGATATACGATTCTTGCTCTTGTTCGTCGTTTGCAATTCGCTCAGCATCCCTGGTAAACGTGAAATAATCTTTTGTTGGCTTAGCTTGTTTTAAGCTCAAAGATAATTCCTGAATCCGCTGAATTTGCTCATCGACTTTTAGCGGCTCGTTCGGGACATTTTGTATTTTCTGAATCGTAGTTATCAATTCCCGGTATCGCTGCCGGTCTTTAACTATCTTGGCATAATACAGGGCGTTCACAGCGTGTGGGACAGTCTCCATAAGTTTACGTATATAGTCAACACCACCTATCCGCTCCAACTGATTTAAGCTCTTTAATTCCGTTCTTAGCGTTACGGCGTCTACCGGGACATCGACGATATATAAGCTCACTAAGCAGTTGTATATCACTTGGTTTTCCGGCTTAAAGAAAGATTTCTCATCGAGTATAGGCAGAATGTCCCCGATATATTCCGGGCCTACAATCATGCTGCCCAAAACTCCAGCTTCGGCCTCCAAGCTCCATAACTTGTCGCCTTGTATCTCCATGTCAATTCGCCCCTGCCAACATTTTTTCTCGCTGCTTCGCGGATTCTGCGTCAAACGGAATAGCTGTTTTCCCGATTATACAATCATCTTCCCAGCTCCGTTTGTTTACCCACGTTTGAAAATACTTCCAAGCTGGCCTAAATTCCCCGTTCCCATTTTCCCGCCATTCAATCTGCCGCTCGATTGCTGGTTTTAATAATGGCAATACTTCCTTCCAGTCTCGATTCTTCTTTTTGAAATTCTCCCACTCTGTATTCAATCCCCGCTTTGTCCCCGGATAGATTTTTCGTGCTTCGTCAAAAAGTAATATATATTTAGTTAATTTAGTTATTTTAGTTATGTCAATCGTTTTGGATTGAGTAGGCGTCCGTTTGGATTGAGTAGGCGTCCGTTTGGATTGAGTAGAATCATTTTTACTTAATCCTTCTGGATTGAGTAGCCTTGAATCTACTCCGTCATTTTGGATTGAGTAGAATATTCTACGATACCGACTTTGTTGGTTTTCGATTATGATAAATTTGCTTATTTCACGAAGCAATTTTACGATATGATTTTCAGAGCAGCAGAGCACTTTCGCAAGTTCTGGATTCGACATCTTTAGGCAGTCACCGTTATTACTATATCTCTTGATAAGCCCCAGCAGCATCTTGCCTTTGTCGCTGATTTCCAGCTTGAGCACTTCGGAGTCAATTCGGATATAATCAACTGGCGTCATGCTTCCCCCCCCTTGGCCCTCATAATAAAATCATCAAGGTCAAGCATGTCATAACGCACCGCCCGGCCCATCCGCACCGCCGGGACAATATTTTGTTTGCTCAAGTCAAAAAGTTTTCGTTCGCTTATTGCCAGGTAAGACGCGGCAGCTTTCGATTTTACCAGACGAGTTATTTGGGAATTATCCGGCATCTTTGCCTCCCTCTTGTGCTGCGATTTCATCAAGTGCATTTTGGACAGCTTCCAGATTGAAACGTAATCTGCCATTGACATCTAATACAGGTATTGTTCTTTTCTCGGCCAGTTCTCTTAGATATGGCATAGGCAGTCCCAAGATTCTGGCTGTCGTGTTTAACGGTTTATAAATAGTTCTTCTTTTCATAACGAAAACCATTGTAAAACCGTTTTTAGAAATGCGTCAAAAAAGAATTTGTGTGATTGTAGCTAATTGTAGCTATGTCATAGCTAATTGTAGCTTAGCATATATTTTTTAGGTTTGGTAATGTAGGAATTTTGTCTTTCAATTTTAGCCAAACGGAGTCTAAGTCTTTTTTATAATAAAGACGTGTTTGATTTTTCTCTGGTTTGTTTGCTAAAATTGGTAATATTTTTTCTGCCTCATCAACTTTTTTAATCCGCGTAATTTTGCTGGTGACTATTCCAAAATTATCATCATCATCAGCGCCAAAATTATCAGTAACATCAGTATATTTCGTTATATATTCTCGCAAACTCACTTTGGGATTTTCGCCCGGTTTATGATTATCAGCATAATATCTTTGGAAGTGCCTTAGAATGTCCCGCCATGTTAAACTTTCCAACTGTGTAACGTTGCAGTTTTGCTCAAGAAAAGCTCTCAAAGCGGAAAGCTCAAGCGGACATCTTATGACATTTTCAATGTCGGCTATTTGCTTGTCTGTAAGTGGTGACGTTGCGCCGTATCTCGGCCCTTCGCCGGGCGAATAATATGCTTTGATTTTACCTTCGCGAAAAGGATACATCGGCCATATTTCAAACAATTCTTTTTTTAAGCCTTGCTCCAAAAGTTCAACTGCCCGGCATGGCTTTGTTTTCGGTTTGCTTTTTGATTTGTTCATTTTGCTAACCTTTTTTTATGGGACAGGCAAGCGGAAAAGGTTAGCGCCAAAACCGCCTGCACTGTCCCGATTGTTATTCACTTTTTATCATCCCCATTATAGCCAGCTTTTTGTCCTCTGTCAAGCTCGGCCAGGCATCAATTATTTGTTGTAAGTCGGCGCAAACTGTGCTATCATGCACCGTATTCTGCACCCTCTCGGAAATGGCACTTTTGCTAAGTGCTGTACCAGACTTGACTTGTGAGTTTTTGTTCAAGTCCAGTACCGCCCAGTTGTGAGAAGATTGGAAAGTGCTTTTTTAAAAGGGATTTATAAACGAGGCTGCTTCTTTTTCTCCGGCACCCCGATATGAATCAACCAGCCTGCTCCGGCGCAGCTTCCTGCTTCGGCGAAGCACTTCGCAGAGACGAGTCGCCAAGCCGAGTTGTCCAGTCACCTATGAAGAGCTCGAAGTCTGTCACTGCGGGCAATGAATTGCCACGTATAACTCTCAGGGTGCTTCCGGTTCCGGAGTCGGCCGATACAGCCGGATATCATCAAAGTACATCTTACCTGAGCCGCCGGGCTGCGGGTCACTTTTGTCGCCGAAACCGATAGAGATATTATTAACGTCTGTCAGGTCCACGCCGGGGTCACTGAAGCTCTTCAGGTCTATATTCCATTGGGTCCAGTCTTCTATGAGTGCCGCATTAAGGTCGGGGTGTACTACAGTCGCACTTGTGCCGTCACTATTGGCCACAGTGACATACATAGGTTCAGGCTCGTTCCCGATTATGCCGACATCCTGGTCTATCCATTGCGGCTCAATATCAGTGTCAGGAAAGCTGACATTTGAAAACACAGCCTCGCACGTTGCATCAGCATTATGGCTGGTCAGCGCCAAGCCTATGTACGCAGGCATATCCATCATAACCGAAGCTATATCCAATTGTGTCCACGTGCTGCCGTCCGCCGAATAATAGGCCCTGACAAGTCCGCCTATAGTACGCTCTAATTTCACCCACTGAGGTGCGGTAATTCCGATCTCTTTTGTACTGACGCTGATGTCACCTGCTGTTTCACGACGTCCGAACCAAACTCCGTTACCGGGGGTGATGGCTACCATCGCATGGCTTGAGTCCGCCTTAAGCGTATCACGAATCATCACGCCCGCCTTGGCCCAGTCATCCGTGTTCGATACGCTCTCGATTTTAGCTATAATCGCACCGGCACCGGATAGCTCCTTGTAGGCGAAGTGGAACTGGTCGGACGGGTCCCAGATATCTACGCCTGAGGCCGTCATAGTGTAGGTTCCGGCCGGCGCCTCTATGAAGCCGCCGACATACAGCGGATAGCCTCTGAACCATAGTGACAATACTTCCACACCTTGCTGAGTCCAATCACGCGGGTAGCTCAATGTCATCCGGACTTCCGAGTAGTTTAAGAAGCCCTGCTTGCTGTTGTTGTAAAAATATGGCATCGCCTGCCCGCCTTCGTGAACGATAGTTTCCTCGGTATAAGAATCAGTTGTTTCGTCGCCTACCGCCGAGCCGGTACCATTACCTGCATAGAAGGGCGGAGTCTCCGGCGTACCATAGCCAAATCCGTCTTTCCATGCGTACCATATCTGGTCCTTGCCGGCATCGTAGTCTTCAAAATCATCTATAAGAAGATAATCCGCTACCGTAAAGCTCCAGACCGGGCCTATGTGCATAGTATTGTCGGCCTCAATCTCGTCAATCCGCCAGTAGTAAGTGGCTCCCCATTCGAGAGCCTGGGGGAAAATATAGCCGCTAACATCCTGACGGCCACGATATATGCCTGTCTCGTCGGAAATATCAGCAGGGTTTACATCCTCGAAATTGTCCCCAAAGTACACATCGTGGCGGGCTGCTGTTTGTCCCGCCGTCCATCTCAGCGAGGTCGCTTCCGCTATGCCCACTATTTCCCCATCCTTCGGTATAGGTGCCCGAGCCTGTACGGGATTGACTGCAATTGCCCAGACTGTGGTCATACCGGGATTAGTGACATTATAATCCATCTGCACTAATGCCATTCGGCCGTCTTCGAGAAGCTCTCCACTCTTTAGGCCATAGGCGGTAATCCAGCCGTTCTGTACATACTCTTTTATTTGCTCTGTCTTATCCTCTTCGTTTGTTAATACCATCACACCTCCGGCAATATCCATACTTCCATTCGTCCCGGACAACGGGTCATCCGGGTCATTCATCACGAGGCCTCCGGTGTAAAGAAATCCGCCGTTAAGGTGCAATTCACTGCCCTGTGAGCCCCCGCGTGGGATTCTCGTATTCGTTGAGACGGTTATCGCCCCGCCGTTGATATAGACCACGCCTTTGCTCGGGTCTTTTCGCCCGAGCTGAAAAGCGCTGCACGTCACGGTGCCGTCATCGAGAGTGAACATCCCAAATTGATTCCTGCCTATTCTGATAAGATTTCCTACCAATAAAGTCCCGCCGGTCATATGCAGGTGTACATAATCCTGGCCCCCAACAGCGTCGTTGCTGATGGTAACACTCTCAAACCGTGCTTCAGTATCCGCATCAATTATCACCTCCGTCGGGTCACGCAGCCAATTGATATAGACTGCATCGCCGGCGTCTGGAAGTTTGTTGAGGTCCCAGTTTTCCGGATTACTCCAGAGAGAATCGCCGCCGCTGTTGTCCCAGGAAAAATCTTCCGCTAAGGTGTCACCGACCAGGCTCAAAGCCAAAATAAAAGAAACAAGAAAAATCAATTTCCCGCACATAATAATCCTTCCTCCGCTCCATAGCTTCGGCTACGGAGCGCATCCTCAACATAATTGCGAGTCCGCCTTAAGCGGACTCGCAATCTCAAATTTATCAAGCCTGGTATCAACCAAGCCCTAACACTTTACTTCGCGATCCGAAGTACACAGGATGCCTTACGTCAGAAGCAATTGGGCCAGCTAAATCCAGACTTACGGTGCCGCTGGATACAAACGAATATCGTCAAAGTACATCTTACCTGAACCACCGGCCTGTGGGTTGTTCTTATCGCCTAATCCAAGGGCAATAGTATTGACATTAGCCAGGTTCACACCCTGGTCTGCAAATCCGCCTGGGGCGGACAGGTCGATAGTCCATTCGGTCCACTTATTTATCTGAGCGGCATTAGGATTATCATGAGTGACAATCGCGCTTCCATTGAGAGCAACATACAACGTCTCGGCAGCATTATCCGGATCGCCCCTGAACCAAATAGATAAAGTGCTAACACCATTCTCGGTCCAGTCACGCGGATAAGTCAACGTGTGAGTTGCCTCAGAGTTCCCAACACTATTGTCGTAGATATACGGCATCGACTGGATGCCGCTGTGAACAATCCTTTGCTCGGCATATGGAGGAAGGTCATTACCAACGAGAGCTCCGTTTGTCGGGATATCATAACCGTCCGGCCACGCTTCAAATATCCTGTTGCTCTCCGGGTCAGGGGGGTCAATATCGTTGTAGGACTCAAAATCATCCACGACAAGGAAGTTTGCGGTTGTAAAGCTCCAGACTTTTCCTGTCCACGGACTGTCGGGATTGGCGTTATTGGCCTCGTCAATACGCCAATAGTAGGTGGTATCCCACAGGAGTTTTTCAGGTTCATAGCTTTCAGCACCAAGGTCTCCGGTGCCTTTATACTCCGGCGAGCTGGTATCGGCATTTTTCACGGCATCTTTATCATCGCCAAAATAGACCTGATGGGAAGCAGAATAGACTCCCGGTGTCCAGGTAAGAGTCGGTGTATGCTTTACATCCACAGCACCATTGGGCGGGTCCGGGTTTGTGACTGCACCCTCAGTAGTAAAGCTCCAGACATGGCCTTTATAGGTGTCGGTGACATCAAACTCATCGACCCGCCAATAGTAAGTCTCAGCCATTTTAAGTGTGCCGGGAGTATGGTTTGCAGTTCCCTGTGGTAGTCCGCCGGCAGCGTTGTCCACCTCGTCAAAATTGTCGCCAAAGTACACGGTGTGCAATTTTGCACCAAAACCTGGCGTCCAGCTAAGCATTACAGCCGGGCTTACAACCTCGGCACCATCAGCCGGGTCGGGATTATATGCAGTCTTAGGAGGAATACTAAAGCTCCAGACAGGACCCTTCCAGGGACTGTTCGGCTCTGTGTCATTGACCTCGTCGATTCGCCAATAGTAAGTTGTTCCGGGAACAAGGCCTTCCGGAAAAGGAAATCCAGGAAATCCGACAACAAGAAACGTCGCGACCTGGTTGCCCTGGAACGTGCTTTCGGCACCGTCATTTACATCGTCAAAGTTATCGCCGATATACACATTATGCGAGACCGCACGCCCCCCCGGCTTCCAGGAAATGTTCGCCCAAGTGTCCTCAAGCATGTCACCATCAGCCGGTTTAGGTATCGAGACGTATAGCCATGGCTCACCCGCCCCCGGTACAAGCACAGCCGTACCCCACAAACTGGGAACGTGTGGGGTAGTAGTCTCCGTAAACCATTGGAACTGCGTGTCCTCATTCCCACCGTCGTCATCGTCGTCAATCATTACGTTAATCCCGATTAGCTGGTCTTCATAGGGCGTTTCACCTGTCATAGTCGACCACGGCATCCTGGCTTCAACGAGATACCCGGAATCGGTTGTGGCCACTCCATATTCCACGCCCTGAAGACTTCGCGGCGAATTATACCATTCGACAGGTGTTTCTACCTGTCCGAAGTTCCACCGAAAATTGTACTGATAGTCATTATCATCAGTAGAAGCCCCTTTGGCGTTGTCCCCGTCAATAAAAATCTCAACACGGTCATCGAGCCATCCCTGGGACGGGTCTGAATCCTGCACCAAAGCTTCATCAGTGACATTGACCAGTACGTACAAGTATTCCTCGTCCCAAAGCGCCCACCAGCTAGCAGAGCAATCTTCAGGCGAGGTGGGTTCTTCTCCAGTGAATAAGGTCATGACATGTTCTGTCGAAAGTAACCAGACATCATCCATAACACCATCGAGAATCGGCTTTGGATATCCCACGGACGGAATTTCGATATCGGCCTCAGCGGCGAGCACGTAACCGGCCAAGCCCGGAACCAAAGCAAAAGAAATTAGATAAATCAATTTCCTGCACATAATAGTCCTCCTTCACCCCGCCCCGTCTTTGCAGCAAGGCATCCTGCAGACGACGGGCGGGGTTCATAAAATTAAAATTACCATGTTTTGACCACACACCAAAATCCCGACCTCTCGGGATTGTTTTCAACAGGCATCAAAAACCTCATCTATAAGAATTGCCACTCACACAGCTTAAGGTTCTTGTTATTCCGTCGGCGGCGGAGGATATAGTCGAATATCATCGAAGTACATTGTGCCTGAACCACCAGCCTGCGGGTTTTTCTTATTGCCTAAACCAAGAGCAATCGTATTGACATTGGCTAAGTTCACGCCCTGGTCTGCAAACGCCTGCAGGTTGATATTCCATTCGGTCCAGGTGTCTATCTGTGCTGCATCAGGATTATCGTGATTGACCACAGCGCTGCCATTGAGAGCAACATACAACGTCTCAGCAGCGTTATCCGAATCGCCCCTGAACCAAATCGTTAATGTGGTAACACCTTTTTCGGTCCAGTCACGCGGATAAGTCAACGTCAAAGTCGCCTCAGAGTACCCAACGCTGTTGTCGTAGAATACAGGCATCGACTGGCTGCCTCCGTGAACGATAGTTTGCTCGGCAAATGGAGGATTCTCATAACCAACAAGAGAACCGTTTGTCGGGTCGTCGTATCCGTCCAGCCACACATTAAATATCCTGTTACTCTCGGGGTCGGCGGGGTCAAGGTCATTGTAAGATTCAAAATCGTCCACGACAAAATATTCCTGTGTCGTAAAGTCCCAGATATCGCCTTGCCACGTTGTGGGGGTCTCGGCTTCATTGACCTCGTCGACCCGCCAGTAGTAAGTCTTGCCTAAATCGAGGGACAAAGGACCATAGCTGGTATCGGTCACAGTAGTAACAGGCGTATTACCGTCTATCACTGCTTGCTCATCAGTGCTGAAGTACACATCGTGCATAGCCACCTCTCTTCCTGCTCTGAAGCCAAGCGTAGGTTCCAGTTCCACATCTGTTGCCCCGGAATCAGGGTTGGGCTCTCTTGCCCGGACGGGTATGTAGAAGAAGCGAACCTCGCTCAGACCATATTGGTCCAGGATGCCTCCCCAGTTGCTGTTAGCTGTAATCCTGACGTACTTTGCTGGGACATCACTAAAATAAACAGTGGTATTGTGTGCGTAGTCGGCCGCACCTGACGCCCGGGCAAACTCATGAGTATTGCCCAATGTCGTATAGTCAGTGCTATTGACCGAATACTCAATCGTAACATCTTTGAGCCCGAAACCGATAAGAGACTCAACGGCGGTATTATGGTTCCATACCCGCATCTGGTACAGTTTGTAAACCTCATCAAACTCATATTCGATCCAGACCGCGTTAGGATTAAGGGCATTACTGAGCCACATATCTGTATTTTCTGTCGAGTGCAGGTCATCAGAATTCAGCCCGGAGCCGTTGATGGTATTTTCAGGCCCCTCATCTTCGCTGTTCGAGCTGGAAGCAATGGCCGTAATATACTCACCGGCAAGCGAATAGGCAACCGGCTCAACGGTAAAACTCCAAACTCTGCCTTTAAACTCTATATGGCTGGTTGGTGGAGCATTGACTTCATCGACCCGCCAGTAGTAAGTCGTGCTCAAATTAAGGCGTTGCGGGGGAGCATAGCTGTTGGCATCCTGAGCGATGCCGCCAGTGGCATTATTGACGTCATCGAAGCTCTCACCAAGATAGACTTTGTGCCCGTTCGTTTGTGCTGCAAAAGTTCCCGGCTCCCAGCTAAGGACCACATCCCGCGGCACATCTGTTGCCTCATTACCCGGACTGGGATGAATCGCGAACGGTTGGTCGGGGACGATTCCCGCAAGACCATTGTTCATTATCGCTTCAATATCTTTAGCCTCCAGAGCTACATCGAATAAGGCGACCTCATCGATGAGACCGTTGAAAGGATTGGCATTCACGTTTGTTTGTTCACCCCTTCCGATGCGAGCTTCTACTGTCGTAGAGGTTAACTCTCCTGACCTTGTAGAACTGCCGTTTAGTTCACCGTTCACGTATATTTTGAGTGTAGTTTTATCCCAAGTTACAGTAACGAAAAACCATTGTCCTATGGTAGAAGCCACGTTGCTCTGCGCTCTTGGTTCCACAGAACCATCGGACAAATTAACAAATGCTTCAAACGGATTATTTGAATTCTCATTTTCTGGCATTGTTCTCAAGAAAAATTGATGGTTGTTAAATATAATTTGACAAGAAGGACTATCACCATTCCTTTTCACCCATGCACTAAACGTAAATCCATTCGTTATAGGAGGCTGGTTTGTGAGGTTAACATAATCATCCACCCCATCAAAACTCAAGGCGGAGCGGTATTTGCCCGAGACCCAGGCAGAGGAGATGGCACTGCCAGCCAGAACCAGGGTGCCGTCATTGCCGTTGCCACTTGAATCATAAGCGATGG
>Ga0315537_1000435_pt1 | contig 32209 bp, 30 predicted proteins | sample SalMarSW160270MG_FD_203091 | JGI IMG/M metagenome (GOLD analysis project Ga0315537, IMG submission 203091) | Salt marsh sediment microbial communities from the Plum Island Ecosystem LTER, Massachusetts, United States - Salt Marsh Sediment SW1602-70 ... | reverse complement strand
AAAGACAACATCCTTAAGACCGGTCCTGGCCACATATCGCTCGTACCGGCGCCGCAGCCTGGTGCCGGGGCCAACGACAATCAACCGGCATTCGGGTATCTCCTCTTTTACCTGCCTGAAGGCTTGCAGCAGGTAGTTTAAGCCCTTTCTTTTCTCCAGACGGCTGACAAAGAGAATATTGAGCTTGCCATCTTTGAATTCTTCAATGGGGGCTACATCGGGGGAGAAATGCTCCACATCCACCCCGTTGGGGATAATATTATAGTAACCGGGGAAGTTTTCGCGGGCGTATTCCACGGCCGGCCTGGACACGGCAATCTTGCCGTCAAGCTTGCGGAACCACCGCCGCAGAATCCACTTGCCTATGGGCCGGGCGAAATTGTAGCCCGGTTTGCCATAAGAGGCGTGAAAGGTGCCGACATTGGCAGTATTGGATAAGCGGAGAATCGAGGTGCATAACATGGGCATTAAAGGCTCGTGGAAGTGAATAATATCAAACTTCTCCCGCTCAAGGACAGACCTTATTTTAGGGGCTAACCAGATTGATACGGTCACCCGGGCGATGGAGCCGCTTGAGGGAATGGGGCGGGGCCTGCCTATGGGGATAAACCGGTCGCCAAAGTCGGGGATAGCCCGGGAGGCAGGGGCAATAACCTTAACCTCGTGCCCCATCCGGGTAAAGCAGCGCTCCAGATAGGAAATATGAAGGACAACACCGCCGGGATGGGCGAAATCATACGGAGAGACTAATGCTATCTTCACCGTAGCCGCCTAAAACCTCCGTGGAGAATCAATTAAACGGGCGCGCCCGCCGCAGGCTGATTGGTGGTAATAAACTCCTCCACCATCTGGTGAGCCTGGTCATCAGTATACTGGACCGGTGGCGATTTCATAAAGTAAGACGAAGGAGCCTCCAGCGCTCCTTTAAGTTTACGGTCTAAAGCCAGTTTGCAGCACCTTATAGCATCAATAACCACCCCGGCCGAGTTGGGGCTGTCCCATACCTCAAGTTTTAGCTCCAAATTGAGGGGAACATCACCAAAGGTCCGCCCCTCCATCCGGATATGGCAGAACTTGCGGTCATGCAACCAGGGGACATAATCGCTGGGGCCGACATGGATATCATCCGGGTCAAGCTGGTAATCAAGCTGGGAGGTGACCGAGTTGGTCTTGGATATCTTCTTGGACTCCAGCCGCGCCCTCTCCAGCATATTGTAAAAATCGGTGTTGCCGCCGAAGTTCAACTGATAGGTCCGTTCCAGCTTTACGCCGCGGTCCCTGAATAAGCGGGTTAAAACACGGTGGGCGATAGTCGCCCCCACCTGAGATTTAATATCATCACCGATAACCGGCAGCCCTTTCTGCTCAAAGCGCCGCTGCCAGTACTTCTCCCGGGCGATGAAAACCGGGATGCAGTTGATAAGGCCGCAGCCGGCGGTCAATACCTGTTCAACATACCACTTGGTGGCTTCTTCGCTGCCCACCGGCAGGTAGTTAATAACTACATCGGTCTTGGTCTCTTTGAGGATTTTAACGATATCGGCGGTGGGGCCCGGCGCCTTCTCTATTATCTGCGATAAATAAAGCCCCAGCCCGTCATGGGTCATCCCCCGCTGAATCTTGACACCGGTGGCGGGCACTTCGCTGAACTTGAAGGTGTTGTTGGGCGGGGTAAAAATAGCCTGAGCTATGTCCTTACCTACCTTGTTTTTATCTATATCAAAGGCAGCCACGAAGTTGATATCGCTGATATGGTACCCGCCGAGATTGACATGCATCAGCCCGGGAACAAATTCGTCCTCTTTGGCTTTCTTATAGTAGTGAACTCCCTGAACTAACGAGGATGCGCAGTTGCCCACCCCGATTATAGCTACATTTACCTTACCCAAAGTTTAATTGCCTCCTTTTCCGCAGTAGAGCCTGAAGCCAGATAACATCCTTCAAGGAGAATGGTGTTGCCAGAACTTACTCTCTGAGCACTCCCTCTCTGCCACCGCAAGTGGGAACCTTGCTCCGGTACTTATACTAAAGAGGATTTGCTTACCCCGTCTAGAGCTGGGGCGGTTAGCTTCGGCCGATCCTGAATACTTTAGTCCCACACCCCGGGCAAACCCCCTGTGTGGCCGGACGGCCGTTCTTAAGGGTAACCCGCTGTGGATTCTTGATATCTACCTTCTTTCGACACTTAAAGCAATAAGCCTGAGGCACTGGCTTCACCTCCTTCTGAGCATCCGTTGCAATATACCCCTATTATGGGCAAGCTGTCAAGTGTTACTAAAGACCTTCCCCGGCCGCCACTGCCCCTTTTCCCGATTGAATTTTAGCAACCCCAGAAAATGCCCATCACCGTTATAGACACGCAGGTGATCCACTGCCGGCTGAAAATCATCACCGGGTAAATCCACGGGACGCCCATTCTTGATATCCGCCTCGCCGGCGTCATCAACCACCACCGCCGCCCAGTCCTGAAAGACAATGTCTATGGGATAGACAAATTGCTGCCAGCAGCCATTACGGAAGCCGTCCTCAAGCTGGGGCAGTGAAACAGCGTCTTTAATATCAAAACAGCCATACTTGAGGCGGGCCAGGCTCTTTAAATGAGCGCCGCAGCCCAGAAGCTGACCCAGGTCATGAGCCAGCGAGCGTATATAGGTGCCTTTGCCACACTCCACCTCTATGGTGGCTACCGGCGGCTGCCACCTCTTAAGCTCCAGGCGGTAAATCTGCGCCGGACGGCTTTTCCGCCCCACTTCAATACCAGCGCGTGCCAGCTCATAGAGCGGTCTGCCGCCCTGCTTTACCGCACTGTACATAGGAGGCGTCTGCTGTATCAGACCGCGAAAGGAGCCGAGCGCCGACAGTAGTTGCTGGCGGCTGACACCAGAGGGGTCTCTGGTAGCGGTGATATTGCCGGTGGCGTCATAGCTATCGGTGGCCACGCCGAGCTCAACCTGAGCCTTATAGACCTTGTTGGTATCGTGCAAAAAGGGGACAACCCGCCTGCCTTGCCCTAAACAGACGGGTAAAACGCCGGTAGCGGCCGGGTCGAGGGTGCCGGCGTGCCCCACGCGCTTCACCCCGCTAAGCCGTTTAACAAGAGAGACAATACTGAATGAGGTCTGGCCCCAGGGTTTATTAATATTGAGGATACCGTCCACGCTAGTCACCAGGCTCTTCTGGGTTGTGCTCGGTGCTGATTTTATCAATCAGCTGTAACAGATGGTCTCCCCGCTCAATAGAATCATCCCACTCAAAGCTAAGCTCGGGGATACGGCGCAGGTGCAAGCGCTTGGCCAGCTGGTTACGCAGGAAGTTAGCGGCAGCCCCAAGCCCGTTCAGCATCGCCTGTTTTTCTTCTTCGCTGCCCATACAGCTGACGAATACTTTGGCATACTTAAGGTCAGCGGAGAGGGAAACATCGGTCACGGCCACAAACTGGCTGAGTCGGGGGTCTTTAACCTGGCGCTGAAGCAATCCGCTAATCTCATGGCGCATGAGACTGCTTACCCGCTCGATGCGATGCGACATATCCTCGTCCCTTAGCTTAAGCCTTCTCTTTGCGGAAGAACTCCAGGGTATCACCAACCTCAAAGGCTTCAAAGTCCTTAATGCCCACCCCGCACTCGTAGCCAGCGGCTACTTCACTAACATCGTCCTTGAAACGCCTGAGGCTTTCAATCACCGATTCGTGTAATACCTTCTCCCCGCGCCGCAACCTGACCGTGGCGCCACGGCTTATCTTGCCCTCGGTAACCATAACACCGGCCACCTTCCCCTTCTTGCCACTGGGGAAGACAGCCCTTATCTCAGCCCTGGCCTCGATAACATCAATATAATGGGGCTCCAGCATGCCTTTGAGCGCCTTTTCCACGTCATCTACCAAGTTGTAGATGATATCGTAGAGGTGGATATCAACCCCTTCCGCATCAGCCATCCGCCGCGCCCCGGCTTCAATCCGAGTGCCGAAGCCGATAATAAGCCCCTTGGAGGCTATGGCCAGCATAACATCGCTTTCGGTAATATTACCTGTGCCGCTGTGGATAATTCTAACCTTTACCTCATCGGCTGACAGCCGCTCCAGGGAGGCGGTTATAGGCTCAAGAGAGCCCTGAACATCAACCTTAAGAACGACATCAAGCTCTTTTACCTGGCCAGCGCTTATCTGGTCGTAGAGGTTGTCTAGGCTCACCGCCCCGGGGTGTTTCTCCTGCTGGTGTTTCTGGATGAGCGCCCGCGCCTGTTGCTCGCTAGCTACCACGTTGAGGATATCACCCACCTCAGGTATGCTATCCAGGCCCAGAATTTCCACCGGTGTGGACGGTTCGGCTTTCCGCACCCGCTTGCCGACATCACTGAACATAGCCCTTACCCGGCCCCAGGTGCCGCCAACCACCACCGTTTCACCGACCTTTAAGGTCCCGGTCTGAATGAGAACCGTAGCCAGAGGCCCCTTGCTTTTATCCATCTCGGCTTCAACCACCACCCCCACCGCCGGACGGGAGGGGTCGGCCTTAAGCTCTTCCATCTCCGCCACTACCAGCAGGTTTTCCAGCAGGTCATTGATGCCCTTCTTTTCCTTAGCCGAAATAGCCACGCAGACCACGTCACCACCCCACTCCTCGATAACCAGACCGGCGTCAGCCAGCTGCTGCTTGACCATATCGGGGTTGGCATCGGGCTTATCAATCTTATTAATAGCCACCATGATAGGCACGCCGGCGGCCCGGGCGTGGTCAATAGCTTCCTGGGTCTGGGGCATTACCCCGTCATCCGCCGCCACCACCAGAATGGTGATATCGGTTACCTGAGCGCCGCGAGCCCGCATGGCGGTAAAAGCCTCATGACCGGGGGTATCCAGGAAGGTAATCTTCTGCCCCTTGATCTCTACCTGATAGGCGCCAATATGCTGGGTAATACCACCGGCCTCAGTATCGACTACGTTGGTCTGGCGGATAGCATCCAGTAGCTTGGTCTTGCCGTGATCGACATGCCCCATAATGGTAACCACCGGCGGGCGCAGTTTGAGGCCGCCGAGTTCCTCCTCCTGGGGACGATACCTGCGGCTGCCGGCATCGGTGACCAAAGGCTTGAGCTGGGCTTCATAACCCAGGGCGGCTACTACCTTGGCGGCGGCTTCGTAGTCGATGATCTGATTGATGTTGGCAAAAATGCCATTCCTCATCAGCTGCTTGATGATATCGATGGCGCTGACCTGCATAAGGTCGGCCAGTTGTCTCACCGATACCGAGTGAGGAATCTCAACTACATTTGCCTTAGCCTCTGCAGGCTTGCTCGCCTTAGCCAATAAATCGCTCCTTATCCCAGTTCCTGGCTGTATTTAATAAGCTGTTGCCTGTTATCTTCAGTAATCGTAGTACGCAGTACATATTCCAGCCGCCCTTTTTTAAGCCCGGCCTGCCAGCAAGCCAGCGCCGGACACAGATAGGCGCCGCGCCCCACCTTCCTGTCAGACGGGTCAACCTCCACGCCACCACCGGGAACTCGAACCAGACGGACCAGCTCCCGCTTGGGTTTCACCTCACCGCAGGCAACACAGGTCCTCTGGGGTATATGCTTTGCCGGAGTCGGGTTAATACTCTTCTTCCTCTTCGTCAAAGATTTCCGCCTTCTGGCGCCGTTTCTTGAGCTTGACGCCGTCCTCGCCACGTTCACGGGTTTCCTTCTTCTTCCGCTTCGATTTAGCTACTGGCTTGGTGGGCGCAGTCTGCATGACATCCTCAGCAAAGCGAAGCTTGAGTGCCTTGGCCCCTGCCTTTACTCCTACCGGCGGTTTCAAAACGGTTTCCGGAGCCGCCAACTCAGTCTCAGCGGTGACCGGTTCCGCTTCAGCTTTGGCTTCGGCCTTTTCGGGAGCCGGTTCCGGCTCCTCAATAGCCGGCAGTTCCGCGGGAAGTTCCTCACCGACCACGGTCTCCTCAGTGACTTCGGCTACCTCGGTTAAAGGTTTGGTCGCCGCCAGCTTTTGCGCCTCAGCAATCGAGGCACTCTTGATATCAATCCGCCAGCCGGTGAGCTTGGCGGCCAATCTGGCATTCTGCCCCTCTTTGCCAATAGCCAGGGAAAGCTGCCTATCCGGTACAACCACTGTGGCTATACCCGCTTCCTCATCCAGTTCCACGCTTAACACCTGGGCCGGGCTGAGGGCACTGGCAATAAATACCGAGGTGTCCTGACTCCAGGAAACCACGTCCAGCTTCTCGCTGTTGAGCTCCCTCATAATGTTCTGTATCCGGATACCCCGCAGGCCAACACAGCAGCCCACCGGGTCAATGCCTTCCTGACCGGCGGCTACGGCCACCTTACTGCGAGAGCCGGCTTCGCGGGCGACCGCCTTGAGCTCTACCGTACCGTTAAGTACTTCAGGGACTTCCAGCTCAAAAAGGCGGCGCAGAAAATCGGGGTGGGAGCGGGAGACTATCACCTGGGGGCCTTTGGCGGTGCGGACTACCTCAAGTAGATAAACCTTGAGCCGCTGACCGATGCGGTACCGCTCGTTGCGCACCTGCTCGGAAGCGGGGAGCATCGCCTCGGTCCTGCCCAAATCAATAAAGACCTGCCGGGACTCAATACGCTGCACCAGCCCGTTGACGATGTCGCCCTCTTTGCCCGAATACTCCTCAAATATGGCGCTGTGCTCGGCCTCATGAAGGCGCTGGAGAATAACCTGCTTGGCCGTCTGGGCGGCAATGCGCCCGGCATTGCGCGGCGTGGCCTCTACCTCAACCGTGCCGTCAATCTCAGCATCCGGGTTAATCTTTTGCGCCTCAGCCAGCGATATCTCTTCACGGGGGTCTTCAGGTTTCTCAACGACAACCTTCTCCGCCCACACCCTCACCTTGCCCGTAGTCGGGTCTATCTTGACCGATATATTCTGGTTAGGGGCAAAATTATCCTTACGGTAAGCCGACACCAGCGCCGTCTCTACCGCCGAAATGACCACTTCCTTGGGCAGGTTCTTCTCCGCGGCAAGCTGAGTTAGAGCCAGCACAAACTCACTCTTCATCCGAGCCTAAAACCTCCGAACCTTTTATTCCTCTACAACAAAAAAGTGGGAATCAAACCCACTTAACAAGTCACTTATATCTAGATGGTATACCATAGTGAGTATATCACAACAAGTGACGGGATGCAATACCTTGCCTAGAAATTATACTGGCGCTGGGCTATAATAAAGCGTGGGCACAGCCGAATTAAAGACTTCAGTAACAGCCAGTGTTGAGGCGCAACGCCGCGAGCTCCGCAATTTAAGCCTTAAAATCCACGCTAACCCCGAACTTGGCTTCAAGGAGGTCAAGGCGGCCGCCTGGCTAACCCAGTACCTGGAGAAAAACGGCTTTGCCGTAGAGCGGGGCATCTGCGAGCTGGAGACCGCTTTCCGGGGAAGCTACGGGGAGGGAAAACCGGCTATCGCCCTGGTGGCGGAGTACGACGCCCTGCCCCAGCTGGGACACGCCTGCGGGCATAACCTGATTGCCGGCGGCTCTGTTGGCGCCGCCGTCGCCGCTAAAGCGGCTATCGACCGCTTTGGCGGGAGCCTTCAGGTTATCGGCACCCCGGCTGAGGAGCTTTACGGGGGTAAGGTGATAATGGCGGGGCGGGGGGCCTTTGATAACCTTGATGCGGCCATGATGGTGCACCCCGGCTCGCATAACGCCGCTGTTACCCAGGCCCTGGCCTGCCTCGCCCTGGAGATAGAGTTTTTCGGCCGGTCAGCCCACGCCGCCGGACACCCCGAAGCCGGCATCAACGCCCTGGAGGCCATGCTCCTTTCCTTTGCCGCTATTAATTCCCTGAGGCAGCACATCAAGGACAAGGCGCGCATCCACGGCATCATCACCGACGGCGGGGAAGCGGCTAACGTGGTGCCGGACCACAGCGCCGGCAACTTCCTGGTGCGCGCCGAGGACGACGCCTACCTGGACGAGCTAAAAGAAAAGGTGCTGGATTGCTTCGTTGGCGGTGCCGTCGCTACCGGTGCCCGCCTGGAATACCGCTGGGAAGAGACACGCTACGCACCGATGCGTAATAACCTGACCCTGGCCAAGCTATTCAGGCAGAATATGCAGTCTCTGGGACGCCGGACACCGCTCTCCGACCCGGAGAGGTCATTAGGCAGCACTGATATGGGCAACGTCAGCCAAATAGTCCCCAGTATTCACCCCGGCATCGCCATAGCTACGCCGGGAGTGAGCCACCACTCCCCGGAATTTGCCCTGGCAGCCTGCTCCGACGCCGGTATCGAGGGGATGCTCGATGCCGCCAAAGCCATGGCGATGATTATAGTCGACCTGGTATCCAGCCCCGAAACGGTGGCCCAGGTCAAACGGGAGTTCGGCAAGAAAAATGGTTAAGGTCGGCATCCCCAGAGCCCTGCTCTACTATCAGTACTACCCCATGTGGAAGACCTTCTTCGAGGGGCTGGGGGCGGAGGTGGTGGTATCGCCACCGACCACCCAGGCAACGCTGGCCGCCGGTTCATCGCGAGTGGTGACCGATACCTGCCTGCCGGTAAAGGTCTTCTGCGGGCACGTGCTGGCTATGGTAGATAAGTGCGACTATATCTTTATCCCTGCTTTGCGCAGCGTCAAAAGCAAGATTTATAACTGCTCCAAGTTTCTCGGCCTGCCCGATATGACCCGGGCTGTTATCCCCGAATGCCCTCCCATCCTGGACATAGATATAGATATCAACAAAGGGAAGCGCCGGCTTTACCAGTATATCTACGAACTGGGGCGACACCTTAGCCGGAACCCGCTCAAGGTGAGAAAAGCGGCGCTGGCGGCCTGGCAGGCTCACCGGGAATATAAAGAGCTGATGATAAATGAGGGCTTAACCCCGCCACAGGCTATAGCCCGAATATCGGATGCGGAAACGCCTCCCCCCAACCCGGACCAGCCGGCTATTGCCCTGGTGGGGCACCCCTACCTGCTCTATGACGAGCTGATAAACCACCGCCTCATTCACCGCCTGGAGCAGGCCGGCTACCGGGTGCTGACGCCGGAGATGCTAACGCCAGAGCAACTGGAAATAGCTATAACCAGGTTGACCGGCCAGCCCTACTGGACATACGAAGAAGAGGTGGTGGGGTGCGGGGGGCACTACCTGGAAAGCGGGGTGGAAGGGGTTATCGGAGTGATTGCTTTCGGCTGCGGGCCAGATTCACTGATGATGGATATGGTACAGCGGCAGGCCATAAAGCTAGGGACAACGCCGTTCATGAGCCTGACTCTGGAAGAGCATACCGCCGAAGCCGGCATAGCTACCCGCCTGGAAGCCTTTCTGGATATGATACAGCGAAGAAAGCGGATAGAGGCTAAACTATGCGTATAGGCGTACCCCATATGGGAAATCTCTATATACCGCTTAAAGCCTTGCTGGAGAGACTGGAGCTGGACTTCGTTATTCCGCCGGTCAATAACCAGCATACCCTTTCGCTAGGGGTAAGGTATTCGCCGGAGGGGATGTGTATTCCCTTTAAACTGACCCTGGGCAACCTGATTGAAGCCGCTGAAGCCGGCGCCGATACCCTGCTCATGCCCGCCGGCTCCGGCATCTGCCGGCTGGGCTACTACGCCAAGACGCAGGAGCAGGTGCTCCACAGCCTGGGCTATAACGCCGAGATAGTCTCCGTGGGGGTCTCCCAGCGCAAGCTTTTCGGCCTGCTGGAGGTAATAAAGCGCTTGTCAAACAATGCCCCCTGGTCTAAGATTATCTCAGCTTTCCGCTTCGGGCTGACTAAACTGAACGTTCTAGACGAAATAGAACGAGCGGTGCAGAAGGTAAGACCGGTAGAGCGGGTAAAGGGAACGGCTAACCAGCTATTCGCCCAGGCGGTCAAGGCTACCGAGCAGGCCGATGATTACAAGGCCCTGAAGCGGGTGAAAACAGACTATCTGGAACAGCTAAGCCTGGTAGAGAGGGACGAGAACGCCGAGCCGCTGGTGGTGGGCATAATCGGTGAGTTTTATGTACTATTGGAGCCATTTTCCAACCTGGACGTGGAGAAGGAGCTGGGGAAGCTGGGGGTGGAGGTGAGAAGGAGCATATTTACCTCGGAGTGGACTAAATTTAGCCTCTTTCTAAACCCGCTGGGGGTGAACGAGAAGGACCGGCTCCACAAGGCGGCTATGCCCTATCTAAAGCGGGATATCGGCGGCGAGGGCTGGGAATCGGTGGGGGAGAAGGTGCTCCACGCCAAGGATTATGACGGGCTGGTACACCTGGCGCCCTTTACCTGTATGCCGGAGATAGTGGCCCAGAATATCATGCCATCGACCAAGGAGAATATCCCGGTGCTGACCATACTCTGTGACGAGCAACTGGGCAAGCCGGGCATGCTGACCAGGCTGGAAGCCTTCGTTGACCTGCTCAAGCACCGCCGCCGGGCCAAAGTAAAGGTTTAGAGAGGAATCTATGGAAGCCTATTTAGGCATTGACGTCGGCTCGGTGACCACCAAATTCGCCGTGCTGGACGATAGCGATAAGCTGGTCTTCCACCTCTACCTGCCGACACAGGGTAAGCCCATCGAGATGGTGCAGGAGGGCTTAAGAGAGGTCAGGAAACAGCTGCCCAAAGGGGTGAACATCTGTGGAGTGGCTACCACCGGCAGCGCCCGCTACCTGGCGGGGGTTATTGTCGGGGCCGACCTGGTCAAGAACGAGATTACCAGCCACGCCGTGGGCGCTTTGCACTATTTCCCCCGGGCGCAGACCGTTATTGAAATCGGGGGGCAGGACAGCAAGATTATCATTATCCGGGATGGAATAGTAACCGACTTCGGCATGAACACCGTCTGCGCCGCCGGCACGGGGAGCTTCCTCGACCACCAGGCGCTGCGCCTAAATATGAACATCGAGCAGTTCAGCCAGCGCTCCCTGGAGAGCACCACGCCGGTGCGCATCGCCGGGCGGTGCACCGTCTTTGCCGAGTCGGATATGATACATAAACAGCAGATGGGGCACCGCACCGAGGATATTCTTTACGGCCTCTGCCAGGCGCTGGTGCGCAACTATCTGAACAATGTGGGGCTGGGTAAAGATATCCAGCCGCCGGTAATATTTCAGGGCGGGGTTGCCTTCAACCAGGGCATAATCAAGGCGCTGCGGGAAGAGCTTGATACCGAGGTAATTGTCGCCCCCCACCACGAGGTGATGGGGGCGATAGGCGCCGCCCTGCTGGTGCACGAGGAGATGAGCGCCAGCAAACGGAAAAGCCAGTTTAAGGGGTTTGGCATAAGCGAGATAAAATACCGCACCTCCTCGTTTGAATGTAAAGCCTGCCCCAACCTGTGCGAAATAGCCCAGCTTTCCCTCAACGGGAAGGTTCTGGCCCGTTGGGGAGGCCGCTGTGAAATATGGGAGAGAGCCGAGTAACTGATAATTATGAGTGAGAAAAAGATGATAATTGCCGTTGATGCCGCCGGGGGCGAGCACGCCCCGAGAGAAATAGTCAAAGGAGCCATAAAAGCGGCTCAGGAGTACGAGGTCAGCATTGCCCTGGTGGGCAATAAATCAATACTGCACATGCTGGCCGGCCACTACATGAATAAACTGAACATTAAAATCATCGACGCCCCGGAGGTTATCACCTACAATGAGCCCCCGCTGAAGGCGGTCAGAAGCAAGCCCAACTCCCCGATAGTCGTCGGTATTAACCTGTTGCGGGACGGTGCCGCCTCCGCCTTCGTTTCCGCCGGTAACACCGGCGCCGTACTATGCGCCAGCCTGCTCAATCTGGGTAAGATAAAGGGTATCGACCGCCCCGCCCTGAGCAGTTTTCTTAATATCAGCCCTCCCACTCCCGCTCTGCTTATTGACGCCGGTGCCAACGCCAACTGCCACCCCAACAACCTGGTCCAGTTCGCTCAGATGGGCAGTGTCTATACCAAATATATTCTCGGCATCAGCGCCCCGAGCATCGGCTTGCTCAACAACGGCGAAGAGGAAATCAAGGGTAACCGACTGGCCCAGGAGACCCACAAGCTGCTTAAAAAGCTCAACGGCCTGAACTTCATCGGCAATATAGAAGGCCAGGATATAATGAAAGGAAAAGCCAACGTTATCGTTACCGACGGCTTCACCGGCAACATAGTGCTCAAGACCATCGAGGGAATGGGGGACACCCTCGCCAATGTGGCGCGACAAGCCGGTCAGATTTTCTCCACTGCTTATCATTTACGCGGACGAGAGTTACTCCGGGATATAGGCCTGGGCTCCCTGGTTAAAAGGGTGGACTATACCGAATACGGCGGGGCCTATCTCATGGGGGTAAACGGAAATATTATCGTCTCCCACGGCCGCAGCCAGGCCAAGACGATAAAAAATGCCATCGTCCTGGCCAAACAGACGGTGGAACGGGACATCTGCCGAATAATTAAGGAGGAAAGTTATGAGCAAACCAATCGAAGTAGATGACGCAAGTTTTGAGCAAAAGGTGATAAAATCAAATATTCCGGTACTGGTCGACTTCTGGGCACCCTGGTGCCGACCCTGCCTCATGGCAGCGCCGGTGCTGGAAGAGCTGGCCAAGGAGTATGCCGACAGGATAACCTTCGCCAAGCTAGACGTGGACCAGAACGCCCAGGTCGCCGCTAAATACAATATAATGGCTATCCCCAACCTCATTATCTTTAAAGAGGGTAAGCCGGTATCGCAAATCGTGGGCTATAAGCCCAAAGAAGAACTGAAAAAAGACCTGGATGCCGTCCTGTAATAAAACGATGACCGCTAAAGCCAAAAAAGAATACGATGTAATCATAATCGGTGGTGGGCCGGCCGGGCTCAGCGCCGGCATCTACACTTCCAGGGCCAGACTTAACAGCCTGCTCATTGAGAGGGGGGTGGTGGGCGGCCAGATTGCTGATGCCGAGATGGTGGAAAACTACGCCGGTTTTGCCGAAGGCGTTTCCGGCGTCGAGCTGGGGCAGCTGATGCAGCAGCAGGCGGCCAAATACGGGCTGAACATCACCATCGCCGAGGCTACCGGCCTCGAGCTCAAAAAAGATAAGAAGGTGGTCAAGACCACAAAGGGCGATTTCACCGCCAAAGCCGTGATTATCGCCAGCGGCTCGGAGCGGGGCAAGCTGGGCACCCCGGGGGAGAGAGAGCTTACCGGAAAGGGGGTATCTTACTGCGCTACCTGCGACGCCCCCTTCTTTAAGGAAAAACCGGTAGCCGTGGTGGGGGGCGGCGATGTCGCCATTACCGAAGCTCTACACCTGGCAAAATTTTCGTCAAAGGTTATATTGATACACCGCCGTGACCAGCTCCGCGCCACCCGCATCCTGGAAGAGAGAGCGCGGGCGGAACCTAAAATAGAATTCCTCTGGGATACGGTGATAGAGAAAATTGAGGGTGAAGATGTGGTTAAGCAGCTAAGCCTGCGCCAGGTGAAGACGGGCAAGAAGTCTACCTTAGATGTAGCCGGCGTCTTTGTCGCTACCGGCTTTAAGCCCAACACTGATTACCTCAAAGGTTTTTTACCCCTCGACAAAGCCGGTTTTATCAAAACCAACGACAGGATGGAAACTAAAATACCGGGTGTTTTCGCTACCGGCGATATTCGCTTAAACTCCGCCCGCCAGGCGATAACCGCCGCTGGAGACGGCGCCACCGCCGCCGTAAATGCCGAAAAATTTCTCTCACAATAGCCTAGCGCTTAGCCATCAACTAAAGTATAATAAGTAAGGTGAAATTATGAAGGTTATTTTCCTACAAGACGTCCCTCAGGTAGCTCAAGCCGGCCAGATAAAAGAGGTAGCCGATGGCTACGCCCGGAACTACCTCATCCCCCGGAAACTGGCCGCCCTGGCCCAGTCCCAGGCGGTCAGCCAAGTGGAAGGCAAGGTCAAAAAGCTGGAAATCCGCCTTACCGCCGAACTGCAGGAGGTGGCCGGCCAGCTGGAAGGAAAGGAGATCAGCCTCCAAGCTAAAGCCGGTGCCAAAGACAAGCTTTACGGCTCCATCACCAGCGCCGATATTGCCGCTGAACTGCAGAGTGCCACCGGGCTTGAAATCGACAAGAGAAAGATAGAGCTGGAGGAGCCTATCCGCCAGCTGGGCAGCTATGAGATAGCCCTTAAACTGGGTAAGGATATCGCCCCGAAAATAAAGGTTACCGTAACCGAGGAAGAGGCGGAAGAGAAGCCTGTCAAGAAAGAGAAGAAGGTTGCCAAGAAGAAGGCTGCCAAGAAGAAGGAGGCGCCCAAGGCAGAAAAGAAGAAGGCGCCCAAGGCAGAAAAGAAGCTATCCAAGAAAGAGAAGAAAGCCCCGAAGAAAGAAGGGAAGGCAGCCGAGGCCAAGAAAAAGACCACCAAGAAGGTAGCCAAGGAACCCGAGGCGGAGAAGAAGACCAAGAAAGCCGCCAAGACCACCAAGAAAGAAGTTAAGGCTAAAAAGGAAGAGAAGACGGAATGAATGGCGACAAATTGCCGCCGCATGATACTGATGCCGAAGAAGCCGTAATCGGCTCACTGCTGATTGACGGTACGTCCATCCACAAGATTGCCACCATACTTCAGCCAACCGACTTCCATAGCGAGCGGAACTCACTGATATACGGGGCGTGCCTGTCGCTATATGAACGAGACGAAGCCATAGACCAGATTACCGTGGCCCAGGAGCTCGACCGGCAGGGCAAGCTCGAGAGCTGCGGCGGCGCGGCCAACCTGAGCCACTTAATCGCCAACTGCCCCACCTCGCTTGAGATAGAGCACTACGCCCAGATTGTCTATCGCCTCTCCATAATGCGCCGCCTGATTGCTGCCGGGGGTCAGATTGCCAACATAGGTTACCGGGCTGACCCTGATACCGACCGCAGCCTCAACGATGCCGAGGACGTCCTGTTCCGGCTGCGCCACGGGCAGAGCCGACGGGACCTGACCCATATCCGTCAGGTGCTGGACCGGTACTTTGAGACCACCACCGAGGCCGAAGGCGAAGCCAGAGAACATATTCCATATGTGCTTTCCGGTTTTGCCGGTCTGGATGAATTCCTGGGCGGTTTTCAGCGCGCTGACCTGCTTATCGTCGGCGGCCGGCCGAGCATGGGTAAGACCAGCCTGGCCTTGAGCCTGGCCCGAAATGCCGCCGTGGAGCAGGGAGCCTGCGTGGCCCTGTTCAGCCTGGAGATGGCCCGGGAGCCGCTGGTGCTGCGCCTGCTGGCCAGCGAAGCCGAGGTTGATTCCCGACAGGTTCGCCTGGGGCATCACACCGAAGAGCAGGAACAGAGGATTATGGATGCCATCGGCCGGCTCTCCGAAGCCCCAATTTATATTGATGATACCCCACTATTGCGGGTGGTGGAGATGAGAAGTAAAACCCGCCGCCTCTACTATGAACGCGGCGTTGACCTGATTATCGTCGATTATTTGCAGCTGATGCAGGGGGACAGAAGGTCTGATAACCGGGTCCAGGAGGTCAGTGAAATCTCCCGCTCCCTCAAAGCACTGGCCCGCGAGATTAACGCACCGGTGCTGGCGGTATCGCAGCTAAGCCGTGCCCCGGAGGGGCGAGCCTCGCACGAACCCCAGCTTTCCGACCTGCGCGAAAGTGGCAGTATCGAACAGGATGCCGATGTCGTTGTCTTTGTCTACCGGGATGAATACTACTATACCAGCAAAGAGGACTGGGAACGAGAGCACCCCGGGGAAAGCTACCCACCGCCGGCGGATATCATCATCGCCAAACACCGTAACGGCCCCACCGGTGTAGTCAAGCTGCTGTTCAAACCGAGGATGGCCAAGTTTGAGAATATCCCCAACCAAGAGCCAAGCCTGTTATAAAACCTTATACCGGTTATATTTACTATGGAGCAATTTAAGGGTTTCCCGTCTAAAATGAAATTTACCGCCGTGCCCGATTTTTTCCTGAATAGGCTGTTGCCCCAAATCAGCGACATCAATGAATTAAAAACAACCCTGCACGTCTTCCAGGCGCTTTACCACAAGCGGGGTTATCCCCGTTTTACCACCTATAAAGAGCTAACCGGCAATAAAAGCCTGATGAGCAGTCTAAAAGGGAATGCCCAACCGGTCGATAAGGTGCTGCGCCGCGCCCTGGAGATGGCAGCCGGGCGGGGCACTATCCTGCACCTGGCGCTGGATAGGGACGGTGTGCCCGAGGATATCTACTTCCTCAACACCGAGGCGGACAGGCAGGTTATGGCCAAGATTCAAAAAGGCGAGCTAAGTTTAAGCGGGCTTAAAGCCAAGGAGCCGGCCTATGTTGACACCGAGGAGCCGCCCGACATCTTTACCCTCTACGAGCAGAACATCGGCATGCTTACCCCAATGATTGCCGACGAACTGCGTGACGCCGAGCAACTCTACCCCCAATACTGGATAAGGGATGCTATCAAAGAGGCGGTTGCCCTCAACAAGCGAAGCTGGAGGTACATCGCCAAGATTTTAGAAAACTGGTCAGCCGAAGGTAAAAGTAATGGAACACATCGGAGAGATTCTAAAAAGACAGACCGAGACAAATACGTCAAGCAAAAATACGGGCACATTGTCAAGCGCTGAAGAAACGGCAGAAGCACCGCCGGACTCGGCCTGCCCTATCTGTAAGGGAGCCGGCTTTGTCCACCCCCGCCTGCCCTCGGGTAAGCCGGACTACAGCCGAACCGTGCCCTGCAGCTGTACTCAGCCGGAACGGGATAAAAAGAGCCGGAGCCGCCTGCAGCGATATAGTGGTCTCGAATCAAAGCTGCTGCAAAAGATGACCTTCGACAATTTCGACTGGAAGCGGGTCAACCTGCCGCCGGAGCAGCGCGATAACCTGAAGGACGCTTACCGTTTAGCCTTTGACTTCGCCAAATCACCCGAAGGCTGGCTGGTACTGCAAGGAGAGACTGGCTGCGGTAAAACTCACCTAGCGGCGGCTATCGCCAACTACCGCCTCAAAGAGGGCCAACCGGTCAAATTCGAGGTTGTGCCTGACCTGCTAGACCACCTGCGCTTCACCTTCAGCCCGGAGAGCCCGGTGACCTACGACCAGCTCTTCGAAGAGGTCAAGAACGCCCCCCTGCTCATCCTGGACGACTTCGGCGAGCAGTCAACCACCCCCTGGGCCGAGGAGAAGCTCTACCAGATTATCAACTACCGCTATAACGCCCGCCTGACCACCGTCATCACCACCCGTCTGACCACCGATGAGATGGCCGGCCCTATAGTCTCCCGCTTCCTTGACCACCAACTAAGTATTATATTCACTATCATGGCTCCCGACTACCGAACCAGCCGTAAGAAGACGACTCGGGGGCAGAAAGAACGCCGGGGCTAACCGCTAATTTGCATAGCTCTACCGCTTTTTTGTAAAATAGGTTGGCTTTCGTATTATGAGTGTAAATGCAATAAATCTGCCCGTTCTGGTGCTAAATCAGAGTTATGAGCCGCTTAACGTGTGCCGGGTGCGGCGAGCCGTAGTGCTGATACAACACGGTAAGGCAGAGATGCTGGAGAACGGCGCCGGATTTATCCACGCCGCCAGCCAGGATTTCCCTCTGCCTTCGGTAATACGCCTGGCTTACCTGATTAAGCGCCCCCGCCCGCAGAGGAAGCTGACCCGCCTGGAAATTTTCCACCGGGACCACTACACCTGCCAATACTGCGGCAAACAGACCAGCCAGCTTACCCTGGACCATGTAATTCCCCGATACCGCAATGGCGAACATGTATGGGAAAACGTGGTCAGCGCCTGCATCTCGTGTAACCGGCGAAAGGCGGGCAAGACCCCCGAAGAAGCCAGAATGAAGTTAAATCACAAGCCCGCGCCGCCACGAGGTGACGCCTACTTCTACATCCCCCATCGCTACCGCCAAAGCCAGAGTCAGTGGCAGAAATACCTGCCCCAGTAAGAACTATCCCTCTTTAGACGGTTTTTCTTCAACAGTGATTTCACTGAGAGGCACTTCCACGCTTGCCTGGCTCTCAGTTTCCACTGTTACCGTTTCCTTGAGCGGATTGCTCCCCACCACCTTAGCCGGCCCCATAGAGGTGGACACCTGCTGGCCTACCTTGGGCATCTGCTTTTTCATACTCTGGTATTGCCCGCTTTCATAAGCCAGGCAGCATAACAGGCGCCCGCAAACACCGGATATCTTCATCGGGTTGAGGGGTAAATTCTGGTCCTTAGCCATCCTGATGGAAACGGGGGAGAACTCGGAGAGGAAGTCCACACAGCAAAGAGGACGTCCGCAACGACCAAAGCCACCCACCACCTTGGCTTCATCCCTGGGGCCCAGCTGGCGCAGTTCGACCCGCAGCTTAAAACGGCTGTTTAATTCCCGAACCAGATCGCGGAAATCAACCCTCTCGGTGGCGCTGAAGAAAAAGGTGAGCCGGGTACCATCGAGATTATATTCCGCCGATAGCAGTTTCATCGGTAACTTGAATTTGTCTATCAGCCTGGCGCACTCGGCCAGAGCCTTAGCCTCTTTGGCTTCCAGTTCTTTAGCCTGCTCGATATCCTCCGTCTCCGCCTTACGCACCACCGGCTTCAGCTCCTTGGCCACCTCACCGTTCAGGACCTGCCCGGGAGCTATAACCACCCTCCCCAGCTCCTGGCCGCGGATAGTATTGACCACTACGTGGTCGCCTACCTCAAGCTCGATACCGGCCGGGTCAAAGTAATATACCTTGCCGGCTCTCTTAAAACGTACGCCAACAACATCAGCCATAGTTTACCGCCGCTCTCCTTTCCGGTATGCTGAGCATCAGCACCTCCAGCACCAACCGCGGATTGGCATTCTGCCTTAGCTGTTCCCCTGCCGACTGAATGCTGCTGATAAAAGCTCTTGTCTCCGCCAGGCTATAACCCTGAGCCAGGCTAACCAGCAGGTCCTGCCGGTCAATATTGGTGATGCCGTCACCACAGCCGAGCTTGACCAGTAACAAGTCTCGCCACCAGTCAAGCCATAAATCCAGTATCTCCTGGACCAGGCTCCGGCTCTGGCTGAACCAGGCTATAAGCTGATTTACATAGTCAAAGCGCTCTTCGTAATCAGCTCTCGTTATGTCAAGCAACTTGTCTAACCTCTGGCTTCGCTGCTCAAGCAGACTATCATCATCAGCCGCTGATATTGCCCAGCCCAGACAGCCATGGCTAAGCCTGGCCAGAAGCTCGGCTTTCTGCGCCTCAACACCCCAGCGCTCACTCAGGGCAACCCCTACCTGGGAGGTTACCAGCGGGCGTAATTCCAATCGCTGGCAGCGGGAAACCACGGTAGCCGGCAGAACCGACTCATTAGCGGTAAGCAGAACAAAGATTACCACGGCCGGCGGCTCTTCCAGAGTCTTGAGCAAGCAGTTAGCCGCTTCCGTTGACATGAGCTCAGCCCCGTCAATAATAAATGCCTTATACCTGCCCTCGAAAGGGGGCAGGTTGGATGAATGCTGTATCTCCCTAATCTGGTCGATGCCGATTTCGGTACGCAGCTTGTCATTGGAGTTCCCGGCGGAGTTCAAGCCGATAACCTGGACATCGGCATGATTGCCTGAGGTTATCTTCTGACAGGCGTCACACGCGCTGCAGGGAGGCTCCTCCCCCTGGCAGTTCACCACCCGGGCTAAATCCAGCGCCAGGGTCATCTTGCCGACGTGAGGGGGGCCCACCAGGAGATAGGCATGGGATATAGCTCCCTGCTCCAGGCTGCGCTGGAGTAAGGATACCGCCCTAGATTGCCCTACTATCTGCCACACACCAAGCCTCCCCACTAGACTAAATCGTGCCGGGTGAGGTCATCAAAGGTCTCACGGCGCCGGATAAGGCGCGCCTTGCCTTCCTTAACCATAACTACCGCCGGTTTAAGCGAGGCGTTATAGTTACTTGCCTCAGGTAATGTATAAGCACCGCAGCCCGGCACGGCGATGATATCGCCGGCGACAGGTTCCGGTAAGTCAATGTCCCTGATTAATATATCGCCCGATTCGCAGAGCTTACCGGCAATGGTGAACTTACCAGCTGCATTATCCTTCATACGGTTGGCGATTACCGCCTCTAATCTGGCTCCGTAGAGGGCGGGGCGGATATTATCGGACATACCGCCATCCACCGATACATAGCACCTGACCCCGGGGATATCCTTGACCACCCCCACCGTGTAAAGCGCCACGCCAGCCTGCCCCACCATCGACCGCCCTAGCTCGACAACAAGCCGCGGCGGCGCCAGCCCTAACTTCTGGCAGCCGTTAATGATACTGGAGGTTATTGCTTCAGCATAGGCGGCAACGGGCGGGGCCGGGGAATCTAAAGTATATTGAATGGCAAAGCCGCCGCCGATATCCAGTTCCTCCATCTCAAAACCGTGCTTCTGCTTCATCTCGGCGGCAAAGCCGAGAATAATATCTACGGCCTGCTGATACGGTTCAAACTCGGCAATCTGGGAGCCGATGTGAAAATGCAACCCCCGCAGGTTAAGCTGGGGCATAGCCAGGGCGGCAGTCAGCGCCTTCTCGGCATGGACCATGGGCAGGCCAAACTTGCTATCGATATTACCGGTGATGATATAGCGGTGAGTGTGAGGGTCCACGCCGGGAGAAAGCCTTAAAAGTATATCGGGCTTATCACCCCGCACCTTGGCAAGCTCGCCCAGCAGGTTAAGCTCGTAGAGATTGTCCACCACGATGCGCCCTACCCCCCACTCCAGAGCCAGCTTTAATTCCTCAGCCGATTTATTATTGCCGGGGAAATAGACCCTATCCATAGGGAAGCCGGCGGAACGGACAATACTGATTTCGCCAGCGGAGACTACGTCCAGCCCCAGCCCCTCCTCATTAAAGAGCCGGGCCAGAGCCTTGTTTATAAAAGCCTTGGCGGAATAGAGAACGGTGGTATCGGCATAGCGCTGGCCGAATTCCCGCTTGAATTCGGCACACTTATTTCTTAGGCTAAGCTCATCAAAGAGATAAAGGGGCGTGCCGAACTCAGCAGCCAGTTCCACAGTATCACAGCCGCCGATAACCAGATGACCGCTATCATTAACCGCCGAGGCTAGTGGGAATAACTTAATTCTGGATTCCATCTAATCCTCTCTTAGCTTGTAGCGCTGTATCTTGCCGGTGCTGGTCTTGGGCAGGTCTTTTACGAACTCAATCCACCGCGGGTATTTATAGGGCGCTATGCTCTTCTTAACAAAGAGTTGAATATCCTTGGCCAGCTTGTCCGACGGGCGGCGGCCCTTCTTAAGCCTTACGTACGCCTTGGGCTTAACCAGGCCGTGCTCATCCTTTTTAGCCACTACCGCCGCCTCCAGCACCGCCGGATGGGAAACCAAGGCGTCTTCGACCTCAATAGGCGAAACCCATATACCGCCCACCTTGAGCATGTCATCGCTGCGGCCACGGTAGTAGTAGTAACCCTGAGCATCACGGTAGTACCTGTCTCCGGTATTGAACCACTCTCCCAGCATGGAGGTCTTGGTCTTGTCGTGGTGGCGATAGTAATAGGCAGCGGTCGATTCCCCCATTACCTGCAGAGTGCCGACCTCGCCGTCAGGCACTTCTTCACCGTCATCATCTAAAATCCTGGCGTGGTATCCGGGCACCATTTTACCGGAGCTACCCGGCTTGACATCGCCGGGGCGGTTGGAGATAAAAATGTGTAACAGCTCGGTGGAACCGATGCCATCCAGGATTTCCAGGCCGAACTTTTTCTTCCACTCAAAAAAGATTTCCTTGGGCAGGGCTTCACCAGCCGAGGTGCAAATACGCAGGGAAGATAAATCGTATTTCTTCTCGGCACCCTCCACCTCCAGCATATTGGCATACAGCGTCGGTACACCGAAGAATACCGTGGGGTGGTAACGGTCTATGGTGGCGAAGATGGTCTCGGGGCGGGGCCTGTCAGGGAGCAGCACCACCGAGGCGCCAATAGCCAGGGGGTAGAAGAAGCTGTTGCCCAACCCGTAGGCAAAGAAGAATTTTGACGCCGAAAAGAGTAAATCGTCCTGAGTAATGCCCAGGACAGCCCTGGCATAGTTATCAATGCAGCTGAAAACATCGTGCTGAAGGTGGACCGCCGCCTTGGGAACACCGGTGCTGCCCGAGGTGTAATTCCAGAAAGCGGCATCATCAACGGTGGTATAAGCCACATCCAGTTTATCGGAACAGCGGTCGACGAGGTCATGGAAAGCGATATGATAAGCCCTGGTCTTTTTGCCGACGACGATAGTATTTTCCAGATGGAGAAGCTTCTCCTTGAAGCCTTCGATTTCCTCGATAAAATCGGCGTCGGCGATAAGGGTGCGGGCACGGCTGTTATTCAGCAGGTAGCGGTAGTCGTGCATGGTGTACATATAGTTGACCGGCACTGGAATAGCACCGATTTTTATGGCACCGAAGAAACAGGCCATGGCTTCCGGTGAATCGTACATCACCAGCATCACCCGCTCTTCCAGATGCACGCCGAGGATTTTGAGTGCATTGCCCACCTTGTTTATCAGGTTTTGCATCTCACTGTAGGTATAGGTCTCATCCTTATAATAAACGGCTACTTTATCGCCTAAGCCTTTGTCCACCATATCATCTATCAGTTTGGTGGTTACGTTGTAGTACTGGGGAATAGAACTCTTATATTTATACTGTCTTTCCATCTTGACCGCCTGAGTCAATATAATGCGGTATTTCTTCTAGTTTATAATAAATGCTCCTATTTTACAAAGCTATGGTTCTTATTCCCACCCTACCCACCCTCAAAGGCTTCGCCTCTAAAACACTGCTCCCCCACCCCCATTGTGGCGGAGGCCTTCTCCTTCTCCCCCCAAAAAGAAATTGATAGATGTCTAACCTCTATAGGGCGGGAGGGTGGGAAGAAAAACAACAGTTTAAAAAGAGGGCTTAACCCCCTTAAATTGACCTAAATCAGAAATACCATTAGAATATCACTTAAACCCAACTAAAGAGGCAAAATTTGTACCAAAAGACCACCCTGGACAACGGATTGCGGGTTCTCACCGCTAACATGCCCCATACCCGCTCGGTATCCATCTGTATTTTTATCGGCGTCGGCTCCAGGTACGAGACCGGGCCTCAGTCCGGCGTCTCACACTTTATAGAGCACCTTATGTTCAAAGGGACACCCAGGCGCGCCACCGCCCGGGATATATCAATGGCTATAGAGGGGGTGGGGGGCACCATCAACGCCGGCACCGACAAGGAGCTAACCATATACTGGTGCAAGACAGCTCAACCGCACTTCTCCCTGGCCCTGGATGTGCTTAGCGATATGCTGCTTCACTCCAAATTTGCCCCCGATGACATCGAGAGTGAGCGGCAGGTTATCATTGAAGAAATCCACATGGGAAAGGATTCTCCCTCCCAGCAGGTCAATATGCTCATAGATGAGCTTCTCTGGCCCGGACACCCCCTGGGCCGGGATATAGCCGGGGATAAGGACTCGGTGGCCGGCATCAGCCGGGAGATGATGCTGGGCTATCTGGCCTGCCAGTATCTACCCGGCAATACCGTGGTCAGCATTGCCGGCGCTCTAAAACACCGGGAGATGGTAACCGTGGTAAATCAAGCGCTGGGAGGCTGGGCTGATGAGCAGCCCCACCCCAAATATTCCCCATACCAGAAACAAAAATTCCCCCGGCTTACTGTTGAGAGAAAAGACACCGAGCAAGTTCACCTCTGCCTGGGGCTAAACGGCCTGTCCCTGCTGCACCCCCGGCGCTTTGTCCTCGACCTGCTTAACGTCATCCTGGGGGAAGGAATGAGCAGCCGCCTGTTTACCGAGATTCGCGACCGGCTGGGGCTGGCCTACAGCATCCACAGCTATGTAGACCACTTTCTGGATACCGGCGCCATGACTATTTATGCCGGGGTGGAACCTAAAAACCTGCCGGTGGCTATCAAGGCTATACTGGAACAGCTTTCCCGGCTTAAAGAGCCAATCCCCGAAACGGAACTGACCAAAGCCAAGGAACTGGCCAAGGGGCGGCTGCTGCTGCGCATGGAGGACAGCCGCAATGTGGCCGGGTGGATGGGGGGACAGGAGATTCTCACCGGAAAAATTTTAAGCGTTGACCAGGTTGCGTCAATTATTGACGCCATTACCGCCGATGAAATAGAGCGGCTGGCTCAAGAGCTGCTGGTGGCCAGCCAGCTAAGGCTAGCGGTGGTGGGGCCGGTGGCCGAGGACGAGCCATTGGACAAACTCCTCACGCTATAAAAGAAGCCGCAGCCCGAAAGCCGCGGCTATCTCTATCAGCCAGCAATGGTTGACTAGTACATACCTTCCATGCCACCCGGTGGCATACCCGGCATCGCCTTATCCTTTTCCGGTATGTCCGCCACCAGTGACTCGGTAATCAAGACCATGACGGCAATGCTGGCGGCATTCTCCAGGGCTGACCTTACCACCTTGGTAGGGTCAATAATGCCCTTTTCCACCATATTACCGAATTCATCGGCTTCGGCATCATAGCCAACACCGGCCTTGCTCTTCTTCACCGCTTCTACTATCACCGAGCCGTCCTTGCCAGCATTTTCGGCAATCCAGCGAATCGGCGCCTCCACCGCTTTGCGGATAATGTTAATACCGGTAAGCTCATCGGCGCTGGCGTCCGTCTTCTTTAAAGCCGCTGCAGCCCTGAGCAGGGCCACACCGCCGCCGGGCAGAATACCCTCTTCTACCGCCGCCCGGGTGGCCGACAGGGCGTCCTCAACCCGGTGCTTCCTCTCTTTTAGCTCAACCTCGGTAGCGGCACCGACCTTGATTACGCCAACACCGCCGACCAGCTTGGCCTGTCTCTCCTGCAGTTTTTCGCGGTCGAAATCGGAGGTGGTCTCCTCTATCTGGGCCTTAATCTGCTTGATTCTGGCGGTGATGGCTTCCTCAGAGCCTTTGCCCTCAACGATGGTGGTGTTGTCCTTATCGGCCGTTACCCGGCGGGCCCGGCCTAAATCTTCCACGGTAACCGAATCCAGCTTGCGCCCAATTTCCTCCGAGATTACCTTGCCCCCGGTGAGAATGGCGATATCTTCCAGCATCGCCTTACGCCGGTCGCCAAATCCGGGTGCCTTAACCGCCAATACGTTTATAGTACCCCGCAGCTTATTGACCACCAGAGTAGCCAGGGCTTCGCCTTCTATGTCCTCAGCGATAATCAGCAGGTTCTTGGATACCTGCAGTACCTTCTCCAGAGCCGGCAGCAGGTCGGACATCGCCGATATTTTCTTGTCGGTGATGAGGATGTAGGGGTCTTCTATCTCCGTCTCCATCTTCTCGGCGTTGGTGATAAAGTAGGCGCTCATGTAACCACGGTCGAACTGCATGCCTTCCACATAGTCCGTCTCATACTTAATCCCCTTGGATTCCTCTACCGTGATAACGCCGTCCTTGCCTACTTTTTCCATCACCTCGGCAATCAGCTCGCCGATTTCCTTGTCTTTGGCGGTGATGGTGCCCACCTGGGCAATCTGTTCCTTACCTTTGACTTCAACCGATACCTTCTTCAGCTCTTCGACAATGGACTTGGTAGCCTTCTCAATGCCCTTCTTAAGGGCTATGGGCTCGGCCCCCGCCGCCACGTTCTTGAAGCCTTCGGTGATGATGGCGTGGGCTAAAACGGTAGAGGTGGTAGTGCCATCGCCGCAGGCATCGTTAGTCTTGGTGGCTGCTTCCTTGACCAGTTGAACACCCATGTTCTCAAAGGGGTCGGAGAGCTCAATCTCCTTGGCAATGGTAACTCCGTCATCAATTACCGACGGAGCCCCCCATTTCCTGTCCAGCGCCACGCAATGCCCCTTGGGGCCCAGGGTTACCTTAACCGCATCAGCTAAGACGTCTATCCCCTTCTTTATGGCGTGCCTGGCTTCTTCATCAAATATAATCTGTTTTCCCATAATTCCTCCTTACTTCCTGCTAACTCTCTTGGCTAATATGTCACTCTCACGCAGTACCATCAGCTCCTCGCCGTCAATCTTAACCTCGGTGCCGCCATACTTAACGTAGAGCACCACATCGCCCACCTTAACATCCATAGCTATCCGCTTGCCGTCCTCAGACAAGCGGCCGGGGCCAGCTGCCAGTACCTTCCCCTCCTGGGGCTTCTCCTTAACCGTATCGGGGAGCACAATCCCCCCCTTGGTCACCTCTTCCCTCTCAATGGGCTTGACCACTACACGGTCGCCCAACGGTTGTAGTTTAACCGCCATTCTAATCCTCCTTCCTCTAGTTCAATTGCTACTCTCATTTTAGCACTCTCGGGGCGAGAGTGCTAACGCCTTATAATAACCTACCTAAGCCTAAGTATCAACTTAGTTAACAGCCCCTAAGAGGCGCTAATAGTCATTTAGAGAGGTTCAAGGGTAATAAATTACCATATTCTTGGCAAAATACCTACTAATTAAGCCAGCTTAAGGCTGGGAAGTACATCCAGGTCCAGGCTGTCAGTCCTGCCCGCCTGCAAGTGGTAGTAGCCGCAGGCGGCAATCATGGCAGCGTTATCGGTGCACAGTACCGGAGGGGGCACCAGCACGGGGAGGGGCGAATACTTTATCAGTTGCTCCCGAAGCCAGCCGTTTGACGCCACCCCACCGGAAAGCAGGACCTTTTTTACCCGCCGCCCCCTGGCGGCGGCTACCGTCTTGGTCACCAGAACATCAATCACCGCCGCCTGAAAGCTGGCGGCGGCATCAGCTACCGATGGCACTTTACCGGCTTCTACCAATCGCAGCAGCGCCGTCTTAACCCCACTGAAGCTAAAATCGTGGCTGCCCTTGAGCCAGGCGCGGGGTAGCTGGATAGAGGCTGTCCCCTGCCGGGACGCCTTTTCAATAGCCGGGCCGCCGGGATAGCCCAGACCCAGTATTCTGGCGGCTTTATCAAAGGCTTCACCGGCGGCATCATCCCTGGTGCGCCCCAAGACCAGGTAATCGCCGTGCCCCTTCATCAGCACTAGGTCACTATGCCCCCCGGAAACAATGAGGCAGACCACCGGGAAATCAATGCTATTTTCCCCCAGCCAGTTGGCGTAGATATGAGCCTCCAGGTGGTTGACCCCGATAAGGGGCAGACCCCGGGCTAAAGCGAGCGCCTTAGCCACGTTCACCCCTACCAGCAGCGAGCCGGCCAGTCCCGGCCCCACGGTTACGGCAATGCCGGACAGCTCTTCCCAGCTAACCCCGGCTTGAGTCATTGCCATCTCGATAACCGGGATAACCGAAAGCAGGTGCTGTCGGGAGGCTACCTCGGGGACAATCCCGCCGTAGCGGGCGTGGATTTCCACCTGAGAGGCAATCTGGTTGGAAAGTATTCTGGTGCCATCCTCGACCACCGCCGCCGCCGTCTCATCACATGAGGTTTCGATACCCAGGATTTTCATACCCCGCAATTATAGCATAGAAGCTGTGAGTAGAATAATCAATTCCTTTTGACACACCCATTGACCAATGATATTATGACGAAAAAGGAACTATTCAGGTTTATAGAAACCGATAGTGGAGTGAGATAATATATGTCCGGTCTTGATACACTGTACGTGGTACTGTTCGTAGTCTGCCTGCTGTTATCAGCCTTCTTCTCCGGCTCGGAGACCGCCTTTATATCGCTGCAGAAGGTAAGGGTTCAGCACCTGATTGATAACAAGGTGAGAGGGGCCAAGCTGGTATCCAGGATGATAGAGAAACCAGAGAAACTGCTTTCTACCATCCTGCTGGGCAACAACTTCGTTAATACTGCTGCCGCTGCCCTGGCCACCGCCCTGGCCATAAAATTCTGGCCGGAGCAGGGCGTCCTCATCTCTACCATCGTGGTGACCGTCCTGCTATTGATATTCTGTGAGACCACCCCCAAGACCATAGCCACCCGCCACGCCGAGGGCCTATCCCTATTCATTGCCCGGCCGATAGAGGCACTCTCCTGGATACTTACACCATTCGTGGTGGTGCTGAGCTGGATTGCCACGGGATTCAGCAAAATGCTGGGTGGAGCGCCGGTTTCCCGGTCCCTGGCCAGGGAAGAGGAAATCCGGACCATGATATCAATGGGGCATAAAGAGGGAACAGTGGAGGAAGAAGAGGCGGAGATGCTGCACAAGGTGTTTGAGTTCGGTAACCGCCCGGTCAGGGAGGTCATGGTACCGCGTACCGAGGTGATATGGGTAACCAAGGGCACCAAACTGGCCGATTTCTTGAGTCTTTACGCCCAAAACCCGCTGTCCCGCTTTCCGGTATATGAGGATAACATAGATAACGTGGTTGGCATCCTGGCGGTAAAGGACATACTCATGGCTCAAGCCAAGGGAGCATTCAATAACGAGGATACCATTGATGACCTGATTCGCCCGGCCTACTTTACCCCTGAAACCAAGCGGGTCAGCGAGCTCTTTGCCGAGATGAGAGACAAGAACTTCCGGATAACGGTGGTAATTGATGAATTCGGCGGCACCGCCGGCATCGTCAGCCTCAGCGGCCTGATGGAGGAAATCGTCGGTCCGGTGGGTGACGAGCTGGCGGCGATAGAAAAGGACTACGAGACCATCAACGAGTACACTTTTGAGGTTGACGGCGGCATGCGGGTTGAGGAAGCCAACGAAGAGATGAATTTGAACATACCCGAAGGCGACGACTATGAAACGGTAGCCGGCTTTGTCCTTGACCTCCTGGGGCACATACCCAAACAGGGTGAACAGCTAAAGTACAAGAACTTCAAGATTGTGATCACCGAGATGCGGGGAATGAAAATCGAGAAGATACGCCTGATCAAGGAAAAGCATGCAGAGAATTCGGGTTAGATTCAGCCGAGGCGAAGAGCTAAAATTCATTTCCCACCTGGATATAATGCGCCTGTGGCAGAGATCCCTGCACCGAGCCGACATACCACTAGCCTATACCGAGGGCTTTAGCCCCCACCCCCGGATATCATTAGCCGCCCCGCTGGCAGTGGGGGTGACCAGCCAGAGCGAACTGATGGATGTCTTTTGCAGCAAATGGGTCTCCCCGCACTCCTTCACTGCCGCCGTAAGCCAGCAACTACCGCCCGGCATAGCAATATTGCAGGTACATATGGCAGCCCCGACTATGCCCTCACTGCAATCGCAGGTAAGCCACGCCGAATATGAGGTTGAACTGGAAACGGATAAAAACCAGACGGAGGTAAAAGCAGCACTGGATTACCTGCTATCGCTGGAGCAACTGCCCTGGCACCACCAGCGGGATACCGGCACCCGCAACTACGACCTGAGAGCCTTGATTGACGACCTGTGGCTGGTTGACTGGCATAGCGGACACTGTACCATCGGTATGAAACTGCGCTGTGACAGTAGCGGCTCGGGAAGACCGGAGCAGGTGGCGACCGCACTGGGATTTGGCCACCCCACCGCCACCCGCCGCACCAAACTCATCCTGAAAACAAGCTAAGGGATTAACGCATGAAGGCAGTAAGCCAGCCACTATCAGAAAAACAGGTGCTGGACTTCATTGAGCAAAATCACCTGGTATCAGGCGGCGAGAAGCTGGTGGTGGCGGTATCCGGCGGGGCGGACTCGGTTTGCCTGCTCCATATCCTGGCCAGTTTGCAGAAGGGGCTAAAACTAAAGCTGCACCTGGCCCACCTCAACCATCAACTGCGGGATGCCGAGTCCGAGGCTGATGCCGACTATGTCTCCGATTTAGCCCGAAAGCTCAGCATTCCCGCCACCATAGATCGGCGGGAGGTAAAGGGCTACCAAAAAGAAAAGCGCCTGTCGCTGGAGGAAGCCGCCCGGGAGGTGAGATACCGCTTCTTGACCGAGGTGGCCGGGGCCACCGGCGCTAAGCGGGTGGCGGTGGGACACACACAGGACGACCACATCGAGACCATACTGATGCACCTTATCCGGGGAGCCGGAACCAGGGGTATGCGGGGGCTGCAGCCATCTACCGAGTGGCCATCAAAAGCGGGCAATCTGATTGTCATAAGACCCCTGCTGGAGGTAAGCCACCAGGAAACGGAAGACTACTGCCGCCAGCACCGGCTTGCCCCCCGCCTGGACGCCTCCAACCTTTCCCTGTCGCCACTGAGAAACCGAATCCGCCAGCAGCTCCTGCCCCTCCTCCAGAGTTATAACCCCGGTATTGCCGAAGCCCTCCTGCGGACGGGGCGCATTGCCGGCGATGACATCGACTTTCTGGATAAAGAGACAGCCCGGCTATGGAATAAAATTACCCGGCAAGAGGGTGAGGCCATCATCCTGGACAAGCCAAAGTTTGACCGGTTGCCCTCAACCTTAAAGCGATACCTGCTCCGGGCTTCGGCAGAGAGGCTGCTGGGCAGTGCCAAGGACATCGAAATGAGGCATATTGAGGAGATGATGGCGGCGCTGAGCAAACCGGCGGGAAAGAGGCTCAGCCTGCCCGGCGGCCTGATTTTTGCCACCGGATACGACCAGTATCAAATAGCCACTGATATGACTGGCTTATCCCCCTTCCCCAAGCTGGAAGGCGAAGCCCAATTGAATATCCCCGGCCAGACCCATCTCCCCGGCTGGCAAGTAGAGGCGACTATCACAGATCCATCCACCATAAAAGGGAAGCCCGAAGGGGCTAATGCCCCTTCGGAAACTATAACTCCCCTTCCCATTATTAAGGGGAAGGGGATACAGGGGATGGGGTTAACTAAAAATGACTTTACCGCCTGCCTTGACCTGGCTAAGACCGGCGATAAGCTGACAGTACGACCTCGCAAGCGAGGGGACAGGTTTCAGCCGCTGGGATTGCCCCAGCCCAAGAAGCTGGGAGAGTTTATGATAGACGCCAAGATTCCCCAAGCCTGGCGCCAGCATATACCCATCGTATGCTCACCTGAGCGGGTGGTGTGGGTGGTCGGCTGGCGCCTGGACGAAAGGGTGAAGGTCAGCCAGACCACTAAACAGGTTCTGTGTCTGAATTTTGAGCAGGGCTAGTTTCAGATAAGGCTGGCTCTGACGGCTCTCCCCAGCGAAACCAGAGGGCCACGGCAGTTACCACCACCGCTATCACCGCCGCCTGAATTTCCAGAGCGACCACGGTAAAATAGCCCGCATATAACAGAACAACGCTGTAATTCAAGAAGGCGTGCAGGGCAGCGGCTACCAGATAGGACTGCCATCCCCACCCCTTGGCCAGACCCCAGCCAGCCAGCGCCGAAAAGGCTATATGAGCGGCTATAGTAAAGAACCTCTCCCAGAACGGAGCCAGTGCCACCAGCCCACCGCTTTGCACCGCCTCCCAGCCCCAGCCTGAAATAAAAATGTTATTATGCGCCCACACCGCCTCAAAAAGGCCCAGACCAAGCCCGGCAACAGCCCCTATAGCCAGCCCGAGCTTAGGGTCAATCTTCCTGCCCTTACGCCACCAGCAGACGACCACCGGCACCAGCTTTGCCCCTTCCTGAACCAGACCGGTGAAAAGTATGGCTGGAATACCTACAATCAGAATCAAACTCTGGTAGGTATCCATGCCAAGCTGGCCAACTAAAAAGTTACCGGTCACCTGCTGGAGGGGAAGCTGAATAAAGGCAACCGCCGTCCAGGCTAAAAAGGCGCTGCCGGCCAGAACCGCCCAGGCCCAGGGTTTTTTAAGAATAGGCGTCCAGTAAGGAGCAAACCAGACGGCGCCAAAGGCCAGACCCAGACCTATCGCCAGGAGCACCTGGTTCCACAGGATACCGGGGTAGACAAACCCAGAGAGGAAGAAATCGACCGCTAAGTCCAGCATAGAACCCTCCTTTAATAGTCAGCTCAAATTATCCGCTTGAGCCTGGGGTTGGGGGTAATACCCGGAATCCGGCCCCGCTTGGCTATCGGCTTGCCGTCTATCTCGTGCAGGTCGGCGGTAATATCGAGGGGCTTAGCCCCGGTGATATAGCTGCCGACACCAAAACCATCGACCGGTGCCCCCGCCTCAATAAACTGTCTGATTCTATCCACGCTTATACCGCCGCTGACGAAAATCTTGACTTTTTTAAAGCCGGCCTGGTCCAGCCGGGCTCTGACCTCCCCGACCAGGGCCGGGGTAACCCGGCCCCGCTCCGAAGGGGTATCAAGACGCACGCTATCCAGCTTATCGCCCAGCGCTTTAGCCACCAGCACCGACTCTTCGGCTTCGTCCTTAAAGGTATCAACCAGGGAAACGCGGGGGATGCTATCCGGCATGTGCTTATCAAAAGCCAGGGTAGCCTTAACCGTATCCCCGATGACTAAAATCAGGGCGTGGGGTATAGTCCCGGC
>Ga0315537_1000434_pt1 | contig 32298 bp, 29 predicted proteins | sample SalMarSW160270MG_FD_203091 | JGI IMG/M metagenome (GOLD analysis project Ga0315537, IMG submission 203091) | Salt marsh sediment microbial communities from the Plum Island Ecosystem LTER, Massachusetts, United States - Salt Marsh Sediment SW1602-70 ... | reverse complement strand
AGTACGTTGATTTCTTGATTCCAGGACTCATCGGCTTCTCCATACTCGTCAGCCCAATGTTCTCTCTCGTTAACATATCCTCTGAATACAAGAAGACAAAACTGTTCAAGCAACTAAGTTTGACTCCCCTCACCAAGATGGAGTGGTTAGCCTCGAAGGTGCTCTGGTACATCGTTTTGACAGTTCTCAGTTTTCTGCTAATGGTTACCGTGGGAGTCGTGTTGTTCGGCGCACACGTCACGTTAACTGTTTGGCTTATACCCTTCCTCGTGCTGGGTCCGACACTTTTCGCTTCGTTAGGTATGCTCGTTGGAACAGTAACTAAGAATCCTGAGACGGCAGGCGTAATCGGAAACATAGTGACGTTCCCCATGATGTTCCTTGCAGGCACGTTCTTTCCCATAAGCATCATGCCTCAGTACCTGCAGAGCATAGCGCATATTCTGCCGTTGTATTACATAGTTGAAGGATTAAACAACGTCATGGTATACGCGAACTATACTGGAGCAGTGATAGACCTAGCGGTAGTTGCGGTAATCACGGTTGTTATCTTCGCGGCGGCAGTGAAACTGTTCAAGTGGAGAGAAGACTAACCGAGCCACTCGCTCAACAATGATTAGGTTTCCAAAAACTTCAGAACCATAGCGGAGAGAGCTTCCGCCACTTCATCCTTAGCGTGATTGCCGTCTAATCTGACGAGTTCGCCCTTCGCCACGAACTTCAAGTATACGTCGCGGACCTTCTGTAGCGTCTCCATGTTTTCCATAACTGATTTCTTAAGCTTCAGCCGGCGCATTACGGTTTTCGGGTCTACGTCGATGAAAACCGCGAGGTCTGGCTTAAGAGCGTGTTCATTTACTTTTTCTATCCATTCTAGGCTGAGTCCAGCGGCGCCCTGATAAGCCAGGGATGAGTAGACATAGCGGTCAGAAATCACAAGTTTCCCTTGGTGCAAAGCGGGGAGAACCTCGTTTTCCACATGTTCGACGCGGTCTGCGGCGAAAAGTAAGGCTTCAATAACGCTTGAGAGGCGCCTTTCGCCATAGAGGTAGCTGTTTCTGATGAAAGTGCCGATTTTGCCGCGGCTAGGCTCTGCGGTGTAGACAGCGTTGTGGCTTTTCCTGAGTTTTTGTGTGAGCAGCTTTGCCTGCGTGGTTTTTCCCGAGCCGTCTAGGCCTTCGATGCAGATAAAAGTGCCTTTCTTGTTCACTCTTTAATCAACTCGCGCTGGTTTAGCGTTACACATTATAGGGAGACACATAAATATAACTTGATAAACCGTGGAGGCGTTCAAGGTGCCTAAGGCGTATTGGGGTGAAATAAAGGATCCCGTACACGGCTACGTGTACATTACTGATGCGGAGAAGGACATTATTGACTCGTATCCGATGCAGCGGTTGCGGAGGCTACGGCAGCTGGCGGGGTCGGAGTACGTTTATCCCGGCGCTAACCACACGCGTTTTGAGCACTGCGTCGGCGTCATGTACTTGGCGGGCAAGGTTGTTGAGAACCCAAACATTTCCCGACTCGTGAGCGACGAAGAGGTTGATGCGGCTAGGGTGGCGGCTTTGCTGCATGACGTTGGGCATGGTCCCTTCTCACATGTTTTTGAGCAACTGCTGATAAGGGATCTTGAGAAGACTCATGAGGACGTCACTTCATGGATAATTGAGAAAAGCGAATTGAGCGATAAGATTGCGAAGATGGGGTACAAGCCTGAAGAGGTGGGAAAACTTGCGGTGGGAAAGCTTCACAAGCCAGGCAAAGCCTTTCTGGATCAGATAATAAGCAGCGCCGTGGACGTGGATAAGCAGGACTTTATCGTTCGAGACACATATCACACTGGCGCTGAGTACGGTTTCATTGACGTGTTCCGGTTAATTCATGCCTTGGACGTTTTGGGTGAGGATTTGGCGGTGGAGCTTGGCGCGCTGTCAGCCCTAGAAGCCTTCATGATAGCTCGGATAGAATCGTTCAAGAGTATCTATTTTCATCGTGTGGGAAGGGCGGCGCAGATTATGCTTGCCATGGCCATGGAGAAGGCGGACGATGAGCTTGGCTTGACGGCGTTCAAGACGCCTGAGGAGTACTTGGTGATGGATGATTATACGGTTTGGGCGGCTTTGAAGAAGTGCGAAGCGTCTAAGGGGATAATTGACAATTTAGAAAGGCGGAGGATGCTGAAGTGCGCTTACGAGAGGACTTTCTACGAGAAGGACACGATGATTTCGAACATTTTTGGGCGTGAGGCTTACAGGCGGCAGATGCAGAGCGAAATCGCGAAAGAGGCAGGGGTGGATGTGGATGCGGTGGTGATTGACGTGCCCACGGTGCCGTCGGTGCCTTACCATCACGCTGTTCTTATGGAGTCCATGGAGATACCCGTGTTCAGCAGAAGCCAAGACGGCAAGAAAACGCCGTATCGCCTGAGTGACATCTCAAAGATCATTGAGAACCTGAAAGGATTCATCAACATACTCCGCGTTTACACGACTGCAGCGGACCGCGAAAAAGTTGAACGGGCAACAGCAAAGATTTTAGGGAAAATTCCTGAAACAGCAAAAATATCCTACTGAAAAGCGCTTAGACGCGGCGTTTGAAGGGTAAGGTTTATTCGAGTGGAAAAACATTTGCATGATGCTCCCAGAAAAAGCGCGCTCCGGTAGTATAGTCCGGTCAAGTATTCCGGCCTTTCGAGCCGAAGACCCGGGTCCGAATCCCGGCCGGAGCACCACTAGTTAAGCCTTCAGCTTTTGTGAATTTTACTGGGGTTAATATAGTGTCTCCTGTTCTAAGCGTGCTTAGTGTGAAGAGCAGAAATGTCCTGTTTGAACTTGAAGTTCAAGGTATATATAAGGGAGGGCGTAGGGGCTTCACGCAGTCTAGAACGGCTTCAACTTAAGTAGCGGTTCACTCCACATTTCAGTCTATTTATAAATAGATTGAGTGTTCAATTCACTTCTAATTTCTGCAAAATAACTAGAGTTGGAGTGAGCCGCCGTGGAAGTGCGGGGGGTGGGATTTGAACCCACGAACCTCTACAGGATAGGCGCCTCAGGCCTACGCCTTTGACCATGCTTGGCAACCCCCGCTCAAGTCGTTTTTGGTGTGTATGGTTTTTAGGTGGCAAATAATAGAACAGGGCAGCATATTAAAAGGCTTTACTTTGCATGTCAGCATTAATTGGTTCAGCTTTCTTTATAACGGTGGTAGTTGCAATAGCTCTAGGAGAGAAAAGCAGTAAGTATTTATACTGCTACTCTTAGCATAACGACGTTATAATCATGTTTGGTGGACAAAAATGAAAGAGATCTTCAACAACGTCCTCGAAACCATAGGAAAAACACCCCTAGTACGCTTGAACAGACTAACCAGCGGCTTAAAGTGTACAGTCGTAGCTAAACTCGAAGCCCGAAACCCAGGAGGAAGCATCAAAGACCGCATCTGCCTAAGCATGATAGCCGAAGCCGAAAAACAGGGACTAATCAAACCCGACACCATAATCATCGAGCCAACAAGCGGCAACACCGGCATAGGCCTCGCCATGGTCTCCGCAGTAAAAGGCTACCGCCTCATCCTCACAATGCCAGAAACCATGAGCATCGAACGCCGCAACCTACTAAAAGCCTACGGCGCCGAACTCGTCCTCACCCCAGGTGCAGAAGGCATGAAAGGCGCCATCAAAAAAGCCGAAGAACTTGCCGCCAACATTCCAAACTCCTTCGTTCCCCAACAGTTCAAGAACTTAGCTAACCCGAAAATCCACAGAGAAACCACAGGCCCAGAAATATGGAACGCCACAGATGGACAAGTTGACATACTGGTCGCAGGCGTTGGAACAGGCGGCACCATCACAGGCGTAGCACAGTACATCAAACCGCTGAAGCCACAGTTCAAAGCCGTAGCCGTAGAACCTGCTAACTCGCCAGTCCTAAGCGGCGGCAAAGCAAGACCTCACAAAATCCAAGGCATCGGCGCAGGCTTCATCCCAGACGTCCTTAAACTGGACCTAGTGGACGAAGTCATCCAAGTTAAAGATGAAGACGCAATGCAAACCTCGCGGCTACTCGCCCTGAAAGAAGGTTTACTCGTGGGAATCTCCGCGGGCGCAGCAGCATACGCCGCGCTAGAAGTTGCCAAAAGGCCAGAAAACGAAGGAAAACTCCTAGTAGTTGTTCTTCCAGACACGGGAGAACGATACCTCAGCACTCCACTGTTTCAGGAACAGGCAGGAAACCCCAGTTCCACAATATAACAGCCTAAAGAGCTTCTCTTATATCCAACTTTTTCTACATTATGAAAGAAGTGAACAAAATGAACGCAAAGCCTGATCCGCCACATCCAAAAAGGAACAAAGATTCTCAGAATCGCGAGGAAACGTACTGTTGGGACCCAGAGAAAATGTTGGATGCACTGCTTAAAAACCAAGAAAAAGTGGAAGAAAAATGGCCTGAAACAGGCTTGCCAAAGCTTGTTGACGATATCATAAGGAGTTATGAAACGATCGGAGGCATGGACCACCTTAAAGGAAAGGACCTACCCTCAAAAAAAGTCGTCATTGAAGTTCTCGAGGACCTGATTACGGTTCTCTTTCCAGGATACTTGGGAAAAGAGGGCATAACTAAAGCTAATATCAAATACTTTCTCGGCGTCACTCTAACCTCAATCTACACACGCCTCACGAATGAAGTGGATAAAAGCCTCAAGTATATTTGCCGAAAAATCACTGAATGCCCCTATGATGTCTGCCAAAAAAGAGCCCAAGTGGTAGTCAAAGAGCTTTTAGAGAAGATTCCAGAGATAAGGTCACTTCTCAGCGGAGACATCGAAGCCGCCTACAATGGAGACCCAGCTGCGGTAAGCACTGAAGAGGTAATCCTCAGCTATCCATGCGTTTTGGCAATAACAACTTACAGGATAGCCCACGAGCTTTACCTGCGCGGAGTCCCGCTGATTCCCAGAATAATGAGCGAACACGTTCATTCATTGACAGGCATCGACATCCACCCCGGCGCCAAAATCGGCAAGAACTTCTTTATTGACCATGGAACAGGCGTGGTTATCGGAGAAACCACGGAAATCGGCGACAACGTAAAGCTGTACCAAGGAGTGACTCTTGGCGCTCTGAGCTTCCCAAAGGATGAAAAGGGACACATAATCAGAGGAAGAAAAAGACATCCAACCGTCGGAAACAACGTTGTAATCTATTCTGGAGCAACCCTTCTCGGGGCTGACGCAATAATAGGGGATAACGTGGTTATAGGCGGAAACGTCTGGGTCACCTCTCCTGTTGCCTCGGGCACCAAAATAACTATCGCCCGTCCGGAGCTTAATTACAAAAAGAAAAAAGCAGCTGTGAAAAGAACTTAAGTCAAAGCTCTCAGACAAAAAGTGCACCCTTTAGCCTTTCCTCTTTTCGACAGCTAAAATTAGAATTAAAACAGAAAAAGAAAATGCACAGGGCTAAATGGGGCTCTCGTTTCAGAGAAGGCGGAAGTTCTCTTTTACCGTTGTCAACACTACATGCGTGTTTGTTCGCTCAATATAGGGCAAAGCCAGCAAGTGCTTTGTGAATTTCCCAAGATCTTCGCGGCTTTTAAATTTGGCAATAATAACGGCGTCTGTCAAGCCTGTTACGTCGTAAACGCCGCAAACGTTCGGGTTTTTAGCTATCTCGTTTTCCATTTCCACAAGCCTACCCTTCGAAACCGTTATTTCCGTCACCACGGTCAACTCGTAGCCGAGTTTTTCGTGATCCAAAATGGCCGAATAGCCTTTTATGAGCCCGTCGTTTTCCATCTTCTTGATTCTTGAAAGCACGGTGCCAACGGAGACGCCTACGTTTTTTGCTATTTGCCTGCTTGAAAACCGAGCGTCTTCTAAAAGGTTCTTTAAGATTTTTTTGTCAGTTTCGTTTAACTCCATAACTATTGCCTCTTGCACGTTTTTCCAATCAAATCAACTTTTTCGAAACACGCTTCTGATAATCAACCGATTATATTTATATAAGTTTAGTTTCACTCGCTGGAATTGGAACGCTGAAACCTTTAAAAAGAGAAAAATGCGAAGCAGGCGGCGCCCGCGGAAAGCCAAAAAGCATAGTTGCAATTGACAACAATATGATAGCAATCTTAAATTACTAGAGCAAAAAACCAATTACCTGAGTCACGCCAAAAATGCAGACGAAATATGACACCATACTGGTGCTGGACTTCGGGGGACAATACTGCCACCTCATAGGCAGAAGAGTCAGAGAACATGGCGTTTACTCTGAAATCGTACCCCACGACATAACACCAGACGAAATCAAAACCCTAAACAAACAATTAAATGTCAAAGGCTTGATTCTGTCCGGGGGACCCTCAAGCGTCTATGAACCTAACGCGCCGAGACTTGACCCCGCAATCTTGGAAGTAAACCTGCCGATTTTAGGCTTATGCTACGGACATCAACTCATAGCTCAAATAACCAACGGAAAAGTTGAACCCGCAGCCTGCAAAGAATACGGAGTAGCCCATGTTGCAATCGACAAACCCGTAGGCGTGCTAGAAGGCTTAAACGAAAAAGAAAAGGTTTGGATGAGCCACGGTGACACAGTTTTCGCCGTGCCACCCGAATTCGAAGTTTTAGCTCACACGGAAAGCTGCCCAGTCGCCGCTTTTAGGCACAAGGAAAAACCCATCTACGGCTTGCAGTGGCATCCAGAAGTTATCCACACAGAAAACGGTATGCGCATGCTCCGCAACTTCATCTTTGAAGTCTGCAAGTGCGAGGCAAACTGGCAGATGGAAGACCTAATCGCAAAGATGGTTAAAGAGATAAAGGCGGAAGTGGGCGAGGACAAAGCCATAATAGGCCTAAGCGGAGGCATAGACTCCAGCGTCGCAACCGCCCTTGCAGCCCAAGCAATAAATGACAGGCTCACAGCAGTTTTTGTTGATCATGGCTTTATGCGGGAAGGCGAACCCGAAGCGATTAGGAGTGCTTTTCAAAAATTCAAAATCAACTTTGTAATTGCAAGCGCACAGAAAAGGTTTATGGAGAAACTACGGGGAGTAACTGACCCAGAAAAGAAACGCAAGATCATCGGAGAAGAGTTCATACGGGTTTTCGAAGAGATAGCTGCAAAAACAGGCGCCGACTACCTGATCCAAGGCACCATTTATCCAGACCGAATCGAATCAGGCTTCAGAAAACATTCAGAAAAGATAAAAACCCACCATAACGTCGCGGGGCTACCAGCAAAAATCAAATTCAAAAAAATCTTGGAGCCGCTACGCGACTTGTACAAGGATGAAGTGAGAAAAGTCGCCAAAATGCTGGGGCTGCCCAGAGAAATAGTTTCCAGGCAACCGTTCCCAGGACCTGGGTTGGCGGTTAGGATAATAGGTGAATTAACCGAAGAGAAGGTTAGTATCGCAAAGAAAGCAGACAGGATAGTGAGAGAGGAAATCGAAAAAGGCGGTTTGGAGGAAAACCTGTGGCAGTATTTCGCGGTTTTAACGGACACCAAAGCCACAGGCGTCAAAGGTGATGCGAGAGCCTATGGCTACGTGGTTGCTGTCAGAGCCGCGGAAAGCCGTGAAGCCATGACTGCCCGCTTCGCCAAAATTCCCTACCCCGTCTTGGAAAAAATCTCCACGAGAATAACCAACGAGATACCAGAAGTCACCCGCGTAGTTTATGACGTAACCCACAAGCCCCCAGCAACCATAGAATGGGAATAAAAACGCCTGAGAAGAGGACGCCGTCAACTCCATTTTTCCTTTATATAGTTTATATAAGGGGGGCTATAGAAGAAAATCACACATCAGACAGCAAGAGCACATCCCGTAACAAGCCGTAACTAAAAGTAACCAAATTGCTTCCGCAATAGGCAGACAGCGTTTCAACATAACTGTTTATATTAAAACGCACAGATAGTATAAGCCCCTAAAAGGCAAAGAGGTTGACGCTAACTGAAAGCTTTGATCCTTGCAGGTGGATTCGCCACCAGATTAAGACCGCTAAGTTGCACAAGACCCAAAACTCTTTTTCCAATAGTCAACAAGCCTCTACTCCAGTGGATTTTCGAGAGACTTGCCAAAAACGATGTCGAAGAGGCAATATTGGCGGTTAACGGTCAAACCGCGTTTCACTTAAAACAGCAACGAATCCCAAAATGCGGGTTAAGCGTAAAATATTCCATCGACCCGCCGAAAACGCCTCTTGGAACAGGAGGGCCAATAAAAAAAGCTGAAAAACTCATTGGACAAGCGGAGCCTTTCTTGGTTTTAAATGGAGATATATTCGCTGATTTGAGTTACAGAGAAATTCTGGAGAAACACAAGGAAAGAAAAGCTCTGGCCACTATTGCCCTTTGCGAAGTTGAAGACCCCAGCAGATACGGCGTAGCGGAAATAGCAGAAAATGGCTGCGTAAAGAGGTTCATAGAGAAACCAGTGAAGGGCACGGCTCCAACTAACCTCATAAACGCGGGAGTCTACGTTCTAAGTCCAAAAGTTTTCCAGTACATCCCAAAAGGCAAAGCGATTTCAATGGAACGCGAGGTTTTCCCAAAACTAGTCGAAATAGGCGCCCTCTATGGACACGTTTTCCACGGCTTGTGGATGGACATAGGCAAACCAGAAGAATATTTGCAGGCAAACAAGATCCTCCTTGATTCTCTTGCCAGCAGGCAAAAGCACAAAAGCGCAGGCAAATTTGAGTTGAAAAATCCCGTTGCCTTAGACAGAGGTGTTTCCATAGGAGAAAAATCAATCATTGGACCGTACGCCGTTTTGGGGAAAAACGTAACCATAGGTAAAAACGTGCGTATAGCAGATTCTGTGATTTTTCAAGACGCAAAAATAGATGATTTTTCATCGATAAACGGGGCGATTATAGGTGAAGGCGCGATAATCGGAAAGAAAGTTAGAATTGGCAAGGGCTGCATCATCGCTGACCAAGCAAAAGTTAAAGATAACGTTTCGCTCGCAGAAGTTGCCGTCTGCCCTGCAAAGGAAATTTCTGGAAATAAATTAAAATTCAAGATTATCTGTTAAACAGTGGGAGAAGAGAAACCATGGGCGCAAGCAAGCTTTTCGGAACAAACGGCATCCGCGGAGTTGTAAACAAAGAATTGACCCCGGAAATGGCGGTAAAAGTGGGCTCAGCTATTGGAACCTTCTTTAAAAAGAAGAACCTGTTGCTGGGACATGACGCCAGAACCAGCGGCCCAATGTTCGCTAGGGCGGTCATCGCTGGTTTAACAGCCACAGGTTGCAACGTGTTTTTCGCTGGAATGGCCCCTACGCCCGCACTGCAATACGCGGTTAAAAATCACTGCATGGACGGCGGAGTCATAATAACCGCGTCCCACAACCCGCCGTATTATAATGGCATAAAAGTCATCTGGAACGACGGCATAGAAATCTCCCACCAACAAGAGATTGAAATAGAAAACATATACTTCGAAAATAAACAAGTACTTGCTGAATGGAATGAACTAGGGGCAAAACACGAGTTATCCGGAGTGAATGACGAGTATGTCGAAGCTATAAAAAAACACGTGGACACCGTCAAAATAGCAAAAAAACATTATCATGTTGTTGTCGACGCGGCTAACAGCGTCGGCGCCTTAGCTGCTCCGCAGTTGCTACGAGAACTGGGTTGCAAAGTTACAAGCGTAAACGCAAACATCGACGGAACGTTTTCTGGAAGACCGCCCGAACCGCGTCCAGAAAACCTCAAGGAAATAGCCGTAACCGTGAAAGCGGTAGGCGCAGATTTAGGCGTAGCCTTCGATGGCGATGCTGACCGGTCAATTTTCATTGATGAAAACGGGGAGATTTACTGGGGAGACAAGACTTTTGCGCTGATTGCAAAATACTTTTTGAGGGAAAATCCTCACGCAAAAATAGTTACTCCCGTTAGCTCTTCAACACTTATCAAGGACGTTGCAGACGCGAATAAAGGCGAAATTGTATGGACCAAAGTGGGAAGCGTGACTGTTTCGCAAACAATGAAAAAATTGAAAGCTAAATTGGGCGGAGAAGAAAACGGTGGAGTCTTTTACGGTCCTCATCAATCAGTGCGCGACGGAGCCATGACCACAGCCTTAATCTTGGAGATAATGGCCAAAACTGGGGAAAAACTTTCAACGCTCATCGCGGAGCAACCGCGATATTTTATTGAAAAGGGAAAGGTTGAATGCTCAGAGGACAAAAAAGAAAAGGTGCTCGAAAAACTGCTGGAACAGGTGAAAGGCTTAAACATAAGCACCATTGACGGAGTGAAAATATGGTTCGAAGACAAAAGCGCCATCTTAGTGAGACCCAGCGGAACTGAACCTATTTACAGGTTATACGCGGAAGCAAAAAACCAAGAAAAAGCATTAAAACTAGTCGAAGACTACAGTTCAAAACTTAAAAAAATCCTCGAAACTATTTAACAGTGAAAAGCGAATTTGAAGGTAAAATGGAGAATACTTATTCATGCCTGCAATTCTACGCGTGAAACCTGAAGAAATAGACACAATTGAAAAACGCGGAAAATACACAGTAAGTGTTGTAGGATGCGGGCAAATAGGCGTTTTTTACGTTACTGCCTTCGCTGAAGCAGGTTACAAAGTCATATGTACAGATGCAGATCAAAGCTTAGTAAAAGCCTTGGCAAAAGGAAAAACACCCTTCGCTGAGCGCGAAGCAGAATCTAAATTGAAGCGCTTTGCGAGAAAAGGGCAATTAAGCGCCACAAGCGATTTGAAAAGTGCAGTTTCACAGAGTGACATAATTATCATAACGATTACGGCGAAAATTGACGACAAGAAAAGCCCTGATTATGCGGAAGCAGAAAACAGTTGTAAACAAATCGGGGCAGCACTCCGTCGAGACACACTAATAATTTATGCAGGCATAGCTGGATTTGGTTTCACCGAAGGAGTTATTAAAGAAACTCTTGAGAACGCGTCAGGACTCAGAGTGAGTGAAGACTTCGGTCTAGTCTACAACCCCATCCATATTTCAAACAGACAAACCACGGGAACAATTAGCAACCAAGAGTTAAAGGTTGCCGCGATAGATAAAACAAGCCTAGATACGGCTTCAACAGTTCTAGGGACAATAACAGAAAAAGGTGTAAAAAAAATATTTGGTATAAAGACAGCAGAGGCAGCTACACTTTTCACAGTTGCAAAAAGAGATGCAAATGTAGCTTTAGCCAACGAGTTGGTTATTTTCTGCGAAAACGCAGGCCTAGATTACTTTGAAATTTTAGAGCTCTTAGACCCAGACCTGCAGGAAACGTATTTCTCTCCAACGATTGCAGAAGAAGATAGCAGGGACGGAACATACCTCTTGCTTGAAAGCGCAGAGAATCTGACCACTAAGCTTCGGCTACCCGCGCTTGCTAGGCAGATAAATGAAAAAATGGTTAGACACGCGGTCAATCTAACCCAAGATGCACTGAGAAGTTGCGGAAAGACGCTGAGAAGAGCGAGAGTTGCTCTGCTGGGCACAGCGAAGCCAAAAACAGCGGCCGCAATCTTTGTTAAATTGCTGGAAAAAAAAGGCGCGAAAGCAAATCTCTACGACCCCTTGCTTTCAAAAAATGAACTAGCAAATATGGCGCGCGTGCTCAAAAGAAGTTTGAACGAGGCGGCAGAAGGCACAGACTGCATAGTGATATTGAGTGGACAGGACCAGTTTAAACGCCTAAATCTTAAGAAGTTGCGCGCTGTAATGAAAACGCCCGCAGCAATCGTTGATTTAACAGGGATGATTGACCCTCAAAAAGTTGAAAAAGAAGGTTTCATATATCGTGGTTTAGGAAGAGGAGCGGGAAAGAAATGAAAAAGCTGGGCGTGGCAGTAATAGGAACAGGGGGTTGGGGAAAAAACCACGTAAGAGTCTACAAAGAACTGGCTTCCACTGAACTCGTGGCTGTTTGTGACGTGAATGCGGAAAGAGCGAAAAATATAGCCAACCAGTTTGGCGTTAAAGCTTACACAAACAGCACGCGAATGTTGAAAAACAAGGAAATCGAGGCAGTAAGCGTGTGCACATGGTCAACTAAACTCGCCAAAGAAGCCCTAAAAGCCCTAAAAGCAGGAAAGCACGTTTTAGTTGAGAAACCCATGGCCACCAACACGAAGCAAGCAGAAAAACTTCTAGAAACCGCTGAACAAAACGATTTGCATTTGACAGTGGGCTTTTTGATGCGGTTTATCCCAGGACTGCAGCACATTCGAGAGGCAGTTGAAAACAAAAAAATCGGAGAACTCGTGTGCGCTACTGCGAGGAGAGTTTCTCAGTGGCCTGAAAGGATAGGCGACGTAGGAGTAGTTAAAGACACGGCGATCCACGACATAGACGTTATGCGATACATATTCAATGAGGACCCAATCACCGTTTACGCAAAAACAGGAAGCATGAAGCACATAAAATTTGAAGACTACGCTCAAATAATGCTCACCTACAAAGACGGAAAAAGCGCGTTTATAGAATCTAACTGGCTAACGCCCTACAAAACACGGATGCTAACAGTCACTGGAAGCGACGCGATAATGAGACTGGATTACATGACACAAGAACTATGGATTGAAGAACCAAAAGAAAACTTGCAGCCGAGATATCAATGGCAGGAACCTTTAAAACTTGAGCTGCAGCATTTCGCAGATTGCATATTAGAAAAGAAGAAAGCCCTGATAAGTGGAGTTGACGGTTTAAAAGCCTTGCAAGTCGCTGAAGCTGCATTGCAATCTTCGGCGAAAAACAGAGCGATAAAACTGAGATAGCGACTTATATCCTTGTTTTATTGTTAACGTTTCAGACTGAAAGGTTTGCCTTCAAAGACTATTTTTTCTGGTATGCTGGCTTTCCATTTTTTCAAAAACGGCAGATCTTCGGCTTCTTTCCGCAATTCGTCGGGTAACATTTCGGGGATTTCGTCGCGTATCGGATACCATCGTAAACATTTGGGGCAAACGATTAGGCCTTCTACTATCTCTTCTTTTTCTTCAAAAACGTGAAGTTCAAGCGGATGATGCTTGTCTATGGGGCAAGCCAATATTTCCATTAACTGCTTTTTCATTCCACTTCACGCATTTACAGAATGCGGAATTAGTTATTAAGATTTGTCTGGGACGCGCGTGACATGTATGTCTAAAGCCACTTGGTACCAGTTTGGACCAGTGCTTCTGACAACACGAGAAAAAGGCAACTTGAAAGTCAAATCCAAACTGGCAAGCTTTTCAGCCACTTTTAGTTTAGTCTTCTCGGTCGGATTTTCAGTTTTCTCGGCATGTTCAAAATCGTAATAGTGTATCCAGCCCCCAGACGCCTTCAGCGCTAATACGGCAAAAGGCAAGTACTCGAAGGCTTTTTCGGGCAAAGGCATCAAAACCCGATCAGCAACTCGCTGTAATCGGTTGTTGATCATTGCCTTTGAGTCGCCCAATAATGGGATTACTTTATCGTAAACTCTGTTAAGTCGAATGTTCTCTTGCATGAACTGAATTGCCACTGGATTAACATCTATTGAAAACACTTTTGCTGAGTTTACCTGTTTGGCAATCATTATTGAAAAACAACCGACACCCGCAAACATGTTGACAACAGTTTCGTTTGGTTTCACTATTCCAGCGATACGCATTCTTTCATGTGAAAGCCTTGGAGAGAAATAGCATTTTTCTACATCGACAGAGAGCATGCATCCGTATTCCTTGTGAATGGTGCTTGTTTTGTTTTCGCCTGCCATGTGCATTAAGCGTCGAAGTCTAAAGTCACCTGCAACAGGGCTTGCTTGGACTAAAACGGTTTTCACGTTCTTGTGAATGTTCATTATTGCTTTTGCCACATTTTGAGCATTTTCAGGAGAAGCGTGGGACGATCTAATTATGGCAATGTTGCCAACGATGTCATAGGAAACGTAAGCTTCATCTGAATCCCCAGAAGAAAGAATACGTGAAAGGTTTTTTCGCAATCGTTTTCTCAATCTTCACCCTTCATAATTCAAAGGTCATTGGAAACATTTAAAAGCGAAATACTTTTCCTTTGTAGAAGAGGTTACTCCCATGGAAAAAGCAGGAATTGTCTATGAATGTATGAGATGCGGCGCAAAGGTTCCGTCTGAAGAACTGGAACTCCGCGGCGGAGAAATAAAATGCACAGTCTGCGGCTACAGAGTTCTAAAGAAGGTAAAACCGCCAGTAGTCAAACGTGTGAAAGCCCAATAAAGAGAGGTTGAATGAACCTCAAGATTCATGAGCTAAATGACGCTTTTTGCTTTGATAGTGGCTTTAGAAAAGTTCTCTGTCTCCAATCTTGCGTAGCGCCTTTCCTCGAAGCTTTATCGAATGGCCTATTACCTCTTCAGGGGACTTTTCAATAGTTTTGCGTTTCACGGTTTCTCCGCAGATTCCTCTCGGCAGCAAACGTCTCTTGACGCAGATGGCATATGTACAGTTCGCAACGTTACACGTCTCTTCGGTCCATCTGCACCATACAGCGTCACGGCGGTGGAAAGCAGCGTTTTTGGCGCATTTAAAATATTGACATACGGGAGAACAAGCTTTTGTTTGAGTCAATAGATACACCTCTATTGTTTTTCATAAAAATTCAATGTTGCGATGCATTCCCAAAAAGTGTATTTCTCTCGGAAGCCATATAAACTTTTTTATTTCAGACTCATGATTAAACATTTAACTTTCATTTTTAGCAGGCTTGACTCGTTTCCTTCTGTAAATTTCTAGAGAGAGAAACAGGATTATTGCCGCCGAAATTATGATGAAAGTTGCCAGCACACTGCTTTCAATTAGGAACGGCCCTATGAGGATGTACTTGGCCATTTTGATCTGTATTGCTGTCGGTTCCTCGATTTGGAGGTTCACTGCTTCATAGGAGTTCTCCATCCCTGTGGGATAGGCGATTATTTGCATGTTGCCGCCAATCACGTTGCTAAATGTTGTGGTTCCATCGGTCTGCGTCGTGGCTGACCGAGTTCCTATTCCTGGTCCATTGAGCTGGACGTTTACGTTAGGAATTGGCTGCGCGAAATAGTCAACAACTGTTACCCATACCTGAATGTTGTAGAGACTGCAACGAATTTCGCGTTGTGTGTCGCTGAAAACTTCAATAATAGTTTCATTCAACAAAATGTTGTCTGTGTAAACTCGTAGCTTGTACTTTCCGAATGTAACTTCCACAGCAACTGTCCCAGAACTGTCAGTTACGGCTCCGTAGAATAAGCCACTTGTTACTTCAAACATTTCTACACGTGCACCAGGAATCGCTGCCATATTGTAATCAAGTACTGTGATGGTCAGAGTTCGGCTTGGGCACAATATTAGTACTTCAGAGATTGGCTGCACTGGGAGGCTGCTAACAGTGTTGTTACCCATGTTGAAAACTACGCCGTAAATAGAAGCGTTGATGGTGTAACCTATTCCCGTGAGAGTAGAGTTCAAAGTAAAAGTTCCTGGAAGACCTGTTTGGCCCGATGCGCTGCCGGTTTTTGATAGGCTTTCTTTCGTTGTAACGTATTGGTATGTGATGGCTAGATTAACGAAGGGTATTAAATTCCCGTTTTTATCTTGGACAGTTATTTTAAGATTAGTCAACTCACACGGTAAATCGAGCGCGCTTTCTCCAGTTATAGACGCATTTATTTCGCCGACTTTCACATCATTCCAAAATGCGTCTATAGTATGATTGCCCCTTTCAAGGTTCAAACTGGCTATTCCATCATTTCCGCTTGTACCGTTGTATATCGTGTTTGTCGCTTGGTCAATGGCTTCAACCACTATTTGAGGCACAACATCGCCTGCCAAGTTTAAAGTTCGGACCTTGACAGGATAGCCTGGAACAGTGAAGAGCTGTGAGTCAGGTATGAGCTTAGGCGTGTTCTGCGGTGTTATGGTTATATTGTGATCACCAATTAGCGCGTCGGATGGAACTGTCCAATTGGCGTTAATTATGCCTTCGCTTGAAGCAGTCACCTTCTCAGAGTGCACATTAGCGCCGGTTTTCGCATATGTAATGGTTATTGTTGCGTTTTCGTCAGATTGATACCCTATCGCGCGTATTGTCACGGATTGACTTCTGTGATATTCGCTCAAGTCAGTGAAACCCACGAAAAATTGATCTGCTGCTAACAGTTGAGTCTTATTCAAATACGCCTGGTATGAACCTGTATAATTAGTAAGTGAGCCTTCAGGCTGAAAAGTGGCGTCTGGATAAGTGATTTGGGCTTGTGCGGTTCCTGTTTGGGTTGTGCTTGAGAGCGTAATTAGCTTTGAATAAGTCGTGTTGAGAGGGGCTGGAAGCGTAACGGTTATGTTCACGGGATATTCTGTGTTTGGTTGCCCTCCTGTGAGAGAAGCAGTTAGTACTACGTTACTTCCTTCTTGCAGCTGCGCAGGTGACGAGGGAACGAGCGGTTTGATATAATACGCGGGGATTACACTAAACCCCTGAGTGGCGTTGACATTTTGGGCGACATCTCGCAGGATTATTGAGTAGGCTCCTCCTGAAAGCGCGGGAATTGTGAAGTTCGCATTTACATAATACCCTTCTGAATTGTTGCTTACAACAAGTTTGTTGCCAAACCAAATTTGGTACGCACCATTTTTGGTGTTGATGGTGCCTTGAAGGTTAACGTTTTGAGCTACAACTCCTTGTTCCTGAGGGCTAACTAAGTATATGTTCACGCCAAGTTGTCCTAGAACTAGCGAGAGCGGCATGAACAGAAAGGCACTACTCATTAAGATTAGGAGAGTAACTGTAACAATTTTTTTCTTCAAACCAAACTTCCTCTATTCGGCAGACTTTCTCATGGCGATTGAACATTTACTATTAAGAGAACATTTTAAACTTTGTCTTTCAGTTGAGGCAGCGACCGCCACAACAGTTTCGTAATTCTGGAAATACTACAAAGAGAGAAGCTAGGCAATTGAGAAAAACGAATAATGGGTCTAAACTAACAATAATTGAAGACTGGAAAACTGTTTTAGGCGAGACTGGTTTATTATAAAACGGCTTCTAATAGTCTATATTCCAGAATAACAAGATATACATGTACCTGTGAAAAATCTTGGAGAACCCCATTCCACCTTCGCTATTGCAGGCATTAAAGAAGCAGAGATACCATATAGTAGGCAACCATTCAGCAGTAAAAAGGTGCAGATGGCTTTACGAAACTTTAATTCACGATAGACCATGCTACAAACAGAAGTTTTACGGTATAAAAACACACCAGTGCATCCAAATGACGCCCTCGCTTTTTTACTGCACACAACAGTGCCTGTTTTGTTGGAGAGCGCAGAGCGGAGACCTAAAAATCAAATGGGACGAAATGAAACTGCCAAATTGGGATTCTGCTGAAGAAATAGCACAAGAAAGCCTGAAGGCGCAAAATGCAATTTTGAGCGGCTATAAGGGAAATCCGAAAACAAACTGGAAGAAGTTCACAGAAGCCTTAACGCCGAGACATGTTGCCATAAGTTTGACCGGGGAACCAACGCTTTACGACCCTCTAGGAGAGTTGATCCGCACATTTCACCATAAAGGGTTTACCACGTTCCTCGTGTCTAATGGTACGCTGCCATCTAAACTTGCAGAATTAAGCGAAGAACCAACACAACTCTACATATCTGTCTGTGCGCCAAATGAAAAAGTATTCAGACGCGTTTGCCGCCCCCAATTCCCCAACGCTTGGGCGAAGTTAAATGAGACACTTAGTTTTCTGCCGAGTTTCCGATGCCCCACCGTGATCCGCATGACATTGGTGAAAGGGCTTAACATGAAAGATGTTGATGAATACGCTGAACTTGTTGAAAGAGCCAATCCAACGTACATTGAAGCCAAAGCGTACATGCATGTTGGTTTTTCGACTCTTCGTTTAGATTATGAGAATATGCCTAAGCACAGGGATGTTTACGATTTTGGGATGCAACTAGCAGAGAGAACTGGATACACGATTATAGACGAATCGGTCGAAAGTCGAGTTGTATTATTGAGTAAACGTGAAAAACCTATACGTTTTGGGTCTCCGTAAACAATATTATATTTATGGCAAATAATTCAATTTTTAGTTCTATCTAATAAGGTTAATAATGTGATGATGAAAAATGCGAGAGATAGCCTTAAATAGGTATTTAGATGCCCCTATTCTTGAACTGAGGATTCAATTTGACGGGTGGTGACTAATGGTAAGTGAAGGAAGAGGGCGATTGTTCAGGAGAAAGGACGGCAAGTACCTAATTTACATACCAAAAGACCTAGCAGAAGACAGCATGTTCCCATTTAAAGGAGCAGACTCCATATTTGTCAAAGTAAGCTTCAAGCTAAGAGACGAAAAGCTCCTGATTGAAAAATGGGTAGCACCTGAACAGCCAGAAACTTAGAAAAATACAAAAAGAATAATTCCCATCTCCATTTTTTAATAATATAAATAACTAATCAGTTGTGTTTTACTAAATCAGAGTGGTGAAAACTTGGAGACGTTAAAAATCATCCTAAAAGAAGTAAAAAAAGAGCTTACGCAAAAAGACGACGTGCGAGAAAACGCGCAGCAAAGCATGCGAAAAGCAACCAGCCTTTCCAAACAAGCCATACTTCTCATTCACCGAAAAAAGCATAAAGAAGCAAAAAAGCTAATCGAAAACTCGAAGGAAATCATTTCCAGACTTCAAGCTTTAGCTAAAGAGTACCCCGATATCATCTACAGCGGCATGTTTAGCGCGGCGCTTCAAGAGTATGCCGAGGCGAACATATTTCTAGGGTTAATTCAAAACTCGCGTTTTGTCACGCCAAAGGAGATCAATGTGCCTTCGGTAGATTACGTGTTGGGTTTAGCTGATGTCGTAGGTGAATATAGACGCTTGACTTTGGATGCATTGCGTGAAGGAAATGCCGAAAAAGGCGAAGAATGCTTGAAAACTATGGATGAAATATACATTGAATTAATGGCAATGGATGAAGCATACATGCTTGTTCCAGGACTCAGAAGAAAATGCGACATTGCACGAAGAATTATCGAAAGCACACGTGGAGACGTCACTCAAGAAGTGCGAAGAAAGTCACTAGAGAATTATTTAAAACGGTTTGAACGAGCGCAGGGAAGAAAGCGCCAGCCCCGAAAAGGTTAACCAATGCATAATACTGTTGTTGCGATACGCAATTTTTCTATTTCGAAAGCCCACAAAGCGCAGATGCACTTGGCAGAGAAAATCATTACTGAAGACAGGCTGCCGCAAAAAATCAATTACATCGCGGGCGTTGATGTCGCGTATTCTAACCATCTAGCCATAGGCGCCGTGGCAGTTTTGGATTATAAGTCTCTGGAACTGTTAGAGCCCCGAATAGCTAGGTGCGAAGTGAAATTTCCGTACATTCCAACGTTGCTTTCTTTTAGGGAAATTCCTCCCACAGTTGCTTGTATTAAAAAGCTCAAGTTGCAGCCTGACGTTTTACTTGCTGACGGTCAAGGAATCGCACACCCGTACGGATGCGGATTTGCCAGCCATCTCGGACTTGCGATAGGAAAACCCACCATTGGAGTGGCAAAAAGCAGACTGGTCGGTGAGCCGAAGACGATTGGGGGGCAGATCTTTTTGGTTCAAAAAGGTCAGGTTATAAGCGAGGTGGTTACAACGAAAGAGGGGGCAAAACCTGTTTACGTCAGCGTTGGCCACTTGATATCGCTTGGAACAGCCGTGAAAATCGTAAAACACTGTGCGCGTAACAGTCGAATTCCCGAGCCGCTTCTGCGCGCTCACAGACTAGCTTCAGAAGAAAAGGATAATCCAGAAATTGAAGGATAGGGCATAACGAGCGTAGAAAACCGTAAAAGTTGACATAAGAAGAAAAGTCACAAAAAGGTTAAATAATTTTTATCGCGTGAAAACTGGGTGGGCGTTGAAAAGTGGAAATCTCGTTTGAAGAATTTCAAAAGCTGGATCTACGCATAGGAAAGATTACAGAAGCAAGCCAAATTCCTAGTTCGAAAAACCTCATAAGAATTTTGGTTGATTTTGGAACGGAGAAAAGGCAAGCAGTCGCGGGACTCCTGCAGTGGTACAAACCGCAAGACCTCGTCAACAAGAAGTGCGTTTTCATACTTAACCTTCAAAAGCGCAAGGTAATGGGCGTGGAATCGCAATGCATGATATTGGCCGCTGAGGACGACAAAGGTAATGTTGTGGTGCTGCAGCCAGAAAAGGAAATCGCGGAAGGAAGCAGGGTCCACTGAGTTTGTTATTCCTTTTCTAACGCAAAAACGCGACAATAGGTTTAGCTTTTTCTTTGTTTCCGACGAGATATGCAACCATATCGGCGTCTAAATCAAGCCACTTCGCAATTCCAGCAGCCATATTGGCATTGTTTTTGAAAATTATTTTTAGGTAAGGTAAGACTTCCTTCGAAGCACGAGCAGCTGAGATGTGGCATTTACGCTTGATTTTGAAGCCTATACGCGATTGCATCGCCCGTTCAGCTTTGGACCTAGACAGCATCAGAATGCGGCTTGGAAATTTGAATGGCGTCCACCCTTGAACCTTCGAGTTTTGCCTAGCCATAGCCACGCCTGCTGTCATGTAATCAATCACGTAACGGGTAAAACTCCAATCTTGAGTGGAGCGGATTCTGCCGCGATAAACATCAGCCATTGAAAGAGCATCCATGGCTTGGGCTAGATCGTGCGGGTCAGTGAGATGGGCTGGAACATTTTCGTAAATCCATTCGAAAAGCATGTCTATGTCTACGTCAGCCATGTCTACTGTTTGTTTCGCGCCCCAAGAAGTTCTGCCGTAAATTATCATTTTAAGCACGTTGAAAATGTTTTCTTGCCGATCACGGTAGCCAAGCCAAGAAACATCATCATATGTTAGGCGCTTTTTCCCTTGAGACAAGGCCTGAAGGTCATTCACCGCTGAGCGAACGTCACCCTCCGAACGTTGAGCAATGAACTTCAAGGCGTTCTCATCAGCTTGAATTTCTTCACGCTCACATATGCGTTTTAAGTGTTTCATTACCTCACCTGCAGGAGGTTTCTTAAACGCTATAAGGAGACAATAATTACGAAGATTCGTGAACCGCGGGTCGTACGCGTTGTTTGCGATCAAGATTACGGGGCACTGGGCGGTTTTCACGATTTCAGTGATCGCTTTGACCCCCCCCTTGTCTGCATTTCCCGTCAGCCCGTCTAATTCGTCGAGCAAGACTATTCTTTTTACACCAAACAGTGAGCCGTATTGTGAGGCTAACCCTGCGAAACGGTTTATGGCATCTTCTGTCCTGTAATCGCTTGCGTTTTTTTCCACAAGCTCCATGTGTAAGTCTTTGGCTAAAGCCTCAACGGTGACCGTTTTTCCGACTCCAGGCGGTCCATAAAGAAAGACAGCCCTCTTTTTTGGTACGCCCTTGCTCCAAGAGTTCACCCAATCACTAAACTTTTTGATGACTTCTGTGTTTCCAACGATTTCAGCAGCGGATTTCGGTTTGTGCTTGACTGCCCATGCCGCGTACAAAAATAGCACCTAGTTTACTTTTTTAGTTCATAACCCGCTTCAACAAGTCTCGCTAACAGAGCGCTCAATTGTACCTCCTCGTCGGAACCTTCCACAAGGCGATAATCTATCTCACCTGCGATGCCTGCTAGCTTTATTTTCCAGGGTTCTGGAATCTCTGCCGCTTTAAAAATCTCCGTGTGAATCTGCCGAATTATGTCACTGCCAGCTACACCGTACTTTTGAATCATATCGCGCAACTGTTTTCTAGCACCTAAAAAGTCGCCTTTAATGGCAGTGGTTAGCATTTTTTGCACGTCCGCGGGGCTGGCTCTGCCAGTTATCGAGTAGACCAGCTTGGTGTCTACGGGTTTGTTTACTGATGCCGCAGATTGCAGCGTGTTTATGGCTTTTCTGAGGTCTCCGCCGCAGACTTCGAAGATCGCTTCAGCGCCGTCAGGTAATAATTGGACACTCTCGCAGTCAGCGATGTACTTTACGTACTTGTCATGTTCCTCTCGGGGCAGAAAAGTAAACCGAAAAGGCGCACATCTGGACTGAATCGGCTCAATAATCTTGCCGCTGTAATTCGCGCACATAATAAAACGGCACGTTTCGGTGTACCGTTCCATAGTTCGCCGTAAGGCTTGCTGGGCATCAGAAGTCATGTTATCAGCTTCGTCCAAAATCAGGATTTTGAAGGGAATTCCGCCGATAGAGCGAGACCTTGCAAAAGTCTTCACAGTTTCCCTAACAACATTGATTCCCCGCTCATCGCTGGCGTTTAGCTCCATAAAGTGTTCACGGTAACCTTCACCGTAAAAGTCGCGGGCCAAACATAGGGCGGCTGTGGTTTTGCCCGTTCCCGGCGGTCCGGCAAAAATGCAGTGAGGCACGTTTTTGGATTTAACGAAACTCTTTAAACGTTCGACGATTTCCTTCTGGTCGACCATGTCGTCTAACCGTTTTGGCCTGTATTTTTCAGCCCACATTTCAAAACTCAAATGGATAAGCCTCCTTTCGTGCTAATTAAATGCTCATAGTGATTATATTTGTTTTGGGCGGGCGAAATATTTTTTTCACCTAGAAGCACTAGGCGTTTAGAGGTTCAAAAGATGATGATGGTTGTTTTAAAATCATTTTTGGGGTGTGTGTTCCCTTAGATGTATGTTTCATTTATTTCGTATAATCCATAGTTTTTCGCATATAAATGATGTTCAACAGGATTATATAGAAATACATTTGTATTGGTTTTTCACATTTCAAATGCGTTAATCTGAATGTTTGTAATAAAAGGAGACAAAAAAATGAGCGAACGTGTACAAAAAAACAGTTCATATCTAAATGGAAAATCAACAGTTGGAACAACAACACGTGTCAAAGACACGAGCTCCATAAGTGGAATGTGCCCCATATGCATCCACGACTGCCCAGTCTTGTGCGAAATCAGCCTCTCCGCTTTCCGAGGCAGAGAAGCACTCTATCCAGAACCAAGCCAATTCGGAACAAGCACCGCTGCGTCTCTTAAAGACTACGGACTCGACTGGTCCCACTTTAACATCCAAGCCAGCGTCTTCGAAGCCCACGGTATCGAAGAAAACTCGGACGTCGCCATCTTTCAAAATGTAAACGTAGAAAGCAAAGTGGGTGGGATACCGCTAAAACTTCCAATAATGACTGGTGCTTTCGGCTCAACAGAGGTTGCACGTAAACACTGGGACGGACTAGCCATCGGCGCAGCCCTTTCGGGGGTAATGATAACAATCGGAGAAAACGTCTGCGGCATGGACACCGAGTCCAAAATAGAAAACGGAAAATTAACTTACTCTAAAGAACTAAAGCGACGAGTCGACGCATTCAGGAAGTTTTGGGATGAAAAATACGGTGACGTTGTAATTCAAACAAACGTAGAAGATCAGAGATTAGGTATAGATGTTTACGCCTTATCGAAACTAGAAGTTAACGTGATTGAGAGGAAATGGGGGCAAGGAGCCAAAGCCATAGGCGGCGAAGTTCGCATAAAAAACTTGGAGAAGGCTATTCTATTAAAAAAGAGAGGTTACATTGTCATTCCAGACCCTGAAGACCCAACGGTTCAAGAAGCGTTCAAAGAAGGAGTGTTCCGCACTTTCGAGAGACACAGCAGAGTAGGCATACCGAAAGAAAAACCCTTCATCGAAGACATAGAATGGCTTAGAAAACAGGGCGCAAAACATGTATTCCTAAAAACAGGAGCATACAGACCATCCGCCGTAGCCTACACTATGAAGTTCGCGTCAGAAGCCAAAATTGAAGCACTAAGCTTCGACGGCGCAGGAGGCGGAACAGGCATGAGCCCGGTGCCGATGATGGATGAAATGAGCATTCCAACAGTGTACTTGGAAGCGTTAGTTCTGAAGTGCGCGCAGATACTGAAGAAAAAAGGCCGCCATGTCCCAGATCTAGTGATGGCGGGGGGCTTCATTGAGGAAACTTCGATTCTTAAGGCTATTGCACTGAGCAATTTTGGAGAAGGACCCTTAATAAAAGCAGTGCTCATGGGGCGTTCGCCAATAACAGCCGTTATGAAATCAAGCTACTTCAAGAAACTAGCCCAAGAAGCCAAATTGCCACGAGTGTTTGCAGAACGTTACGGCACTACACCTGACAAGTTCTTCATAGCAACACCAGAACTGAAGAAGAAATACGGTGCCCGTTTCAGTGAGATACCGTTAGAAGCCGTAGGACTATACACTTACTTGACAGACAGAGTGGGCGTAGGATTAAAACAGATGATGGCGGGCGCGCGAAAGTGGAAACTCGACCTACTCGACAGAAACGACCTGATGAGCCTATCTGAGAGAGCGGCGAAAGTCACTGGAATTCCAATGGCAGACGAAGTTGAAAAAGGCGCAATAGAAAAAATCCTTGAATAACAACCTTTTTTCCTTTTTTTCTGTTTCAAAAAGGGGCAGTCAAATTCGCGATTTATGTGAGCAACCGAGTTTCAGCTTTAACCCTGAAAGCCCACTTCAACGAACAAAGTAATCTATTTATAAGGGAGGGGGGAGGAGCTCCGCTCACAGATAGACTCTCCAACATAGCTAACATGGAGTTCTATGCGAACTGAGGTTTTGTCAAAAGATATATAACGCGCAGATTCTGTATTGGTAGAAAAGTTTGGAGGTTTGAACAGTTGGGCGTCCTAGGAAGAGACAAATTGAAAGAACTTATCGACAATAACAAATGTATATACCCGTACGATTTTACGCTGCTCGACGGCGACAGCTACGTCCTAACTGTCAAAGAAGAAACAACCGTGCACTATTTAGAACATAAAAACTTGGTGTCCTACGAAGTTGTTTTCACCCCGCCGAATTTTGTGGCGCATCTAACGGCCAAAAGCAAATACGGCAGAATGGGCTTATCCTTCCTGAACGCTGCCAAAGTCCATAGCGGCTTCATCGGACGCCTCGTGCTAGAACTCGTAAACCTAAGCAACGACCGCCGCCCCATAACAATCAAACGTGGAGACCCCTTCATGCACATAGAATTCATAACCCGAGAAGGCGAACCCTCACCTTACATGGGCGGATTCCAATTCCAGTACTTGACTGATGAAGAGATACAAATGTATGTTCCCATTCTGAAGAGAATTTTTCTAAACTATGAAGAACTTGCCAAAATTTGGTTCAAGAACAAAAGGCTTCAAGTGTAACGCTCTTTCCTATTTTTGGAAAACGTGAATTTCTCGACCGATTTTGTGCCTTTCCTCCGCATCAACCAGAGAAGCAGTTTCCGTTAGATTCTGCTGCGCAACAATGTTTTTAGCGAAAATCTCTTTCCGAAAGGGATATACTCTCTTGAAACCAACGCTCGCCGCTTTCTCTTCAATGGGCATCGTGACTGGTTTTCCTGAACGCGTTTTCACGTAAGGAGTCACCAGAACCAATCGTCCATCTTTTTTCAGTATTTTATACGCCTCTTCCATGAAACTATAATACAAGGGTTCCAGCTTTTCAATTATTTTTATGGCGTACGGCGTTGTGGGAACATGGCGTAACGCTGGACCCAGATCCGGCTCCATTGCCATGCAGTCTACCTGCTCCTGCCCGATTTTCTGGGCTAATCTACGCGCATCTCCCTGCAGAACTCTAAACTCTGCCTCTGTGAGCCTGTACTCTCTCTTAAGCCACTCCAGATTCTCTCCTGCCGCTTTGACGCACCAGGGGTTTATGTCCACGCCCAAAACTCTCGCTTTAGCCAACAGCGCTTCTTGTAAAATTGTCCCAACGCCGCAGAACGGATCAAGCAAAAGCTTTCCTGATGTACAGGAAGCCAAGTTCACCATTATTCTCGCCAGCCTCGGCGGCATGGCAAAAATCTTGCGTTGGTTTGGTTTGCCTATATCGCGTTTCTGGAATTCAAAAGGATTGTGCACTGCTACAGTGGTGGAAATCCATGTTTGGTCTTTGCCAATGCAGAACAGCACTTCTGCCTTGTTCTCAACCAGCTTTTTCTTTAGGGCTTCAACGTGGCTGAGTTGAGGGTATTTTCTGTCTTTAGAGAATCCCATGAACCTTGATTTCCTCCCGCAATCCGCCAGTTCTCGCTTTATGGAGCTTCCAATAAACCGTTGAATATTTCTGGAAACCTGGCGCAATGACTTCTCTGTGCAGTACACGCTAACTCCGAAAAGAGTCTTCTCAGACTCAGCCTTAAGCATCTCGTCAACCAAACCGCTGGATGCAATATCTCTGCCAATTTGTAATTTGGCTTCTTTGTTTTTCTTAAGAAACGCTTCCCGCACAATTTCTGTTGAAAAGTTCATCGCTGAATCGCCGATTTTTATGGTTCCGCCCAAATTATCAATAATCGAGGCGCCAACTTTCTCCTCGACGCTGACCACAAAGAACTCTTTTGAGAGCGAGCACACTACAAATTTGATTCTTCTTGCTTCTAGGAAAGAGGCAAGCTCCGCTAGCGACAGTCGCCAATTCTTTCCTGGAATAAACAGTTGAGAGGGCATTCTCACACATGCTAAAACTGTTACTAAATATATAAGCAAATGACCCCACAAGCTCAAAAAAGCTTCACTAACTTTACACAGAAAACTTGAAGAGTATACAAAAGTCGGGCGGATATATTTACAAATCGTTTAAATATCGCTTAGGCTGTATGCTAAAAAAGGGAATGTTCATGCATGCAAGAAATTATCGTGCTGTAAAGGGGCAGGCTTACACGAGAAAGAAGTTTGCGAAGGGTTTTCCACCCCCAAAAATAGCCAAGTTCACCATGGGGGATACTAAGGGAAACTTTGAGGTCGAAGCGAAACTCGTAGCGTTGAAAAGAGCTCAAATTCGCCATAGCGCCTTGGAAGCGGCACGTGTGGCAACGAACCGCCTTCTCATGGATAAGCTGGTCAACGATTATCTAATGCAGATTCATCCATACCCTCACATTATTCTAAGAGAGAACAAGATGATTTTTGGAGCCCATGCTGACCGACTTCAACAGGGAATGCGAAAATCTTTTGGAAAACCCATTGGCACAGCAGCCCGAATAGAAGCAGACCAGACAATTATAACAGTTAAAGTTAAAGCCAATGCCGTGGAGACTGCCAAGGAATCCCTGAAACGAGGCAGCGCAAAACTACCCATTCCATGCAAAATAGTAGTCGGAAAAGTAGAATCTCCAGATGCGACCGATAAGGTGAAAATGGAGACGGAGACGACTTGAGCAAGACAAGAAAAGCCCTTGTTCTATGGTTCGAAAATCTGAGAAAAACTGACATCTCCCTCGTAGGAGGCAAGAACGCTAGTCTCGGGGAAATGATTCATGCTGGAATGCCCGTTCCTCCAGGCTTTGCCGTAACAGCCTATGCCTACGAAAAATTCATTGAGACCACGCACATAGCGGAAAAAATTTACGAGATAATCAACAAAACCGTCACTGACAAAAATGATCCAAAACAATATGATGCAGCCTCAAAGAAAATACGCGAACTCATTGAAAAGTCTTTGATGCCCGAAGAAATAGAGAACGCCGTAAAATCAGCCTACAAAAAACTCAACAAGAAGCTCAATTTGAAGGATACTTCTGTTGCAGTGAGGTCCAGCGCCACAGCAGAAGACTTGCCTGACGCGTCTTTTGCAGGCCAACAAGAAACTTACCTGAACATCAAGGGCTCTGACGACCTCATTGGAAAAGTTGTGCAGTGCTGGTCCAGCCTTTTCACTCCCCGTGCCATCTTTTATCGCAACGAAAAGGGCTTCGCGCATGAAAAAGTTTTCATAAGCGTTGGGGTCCAAAAGATGGTGAACTCCAGAGCGGCAGGAGTCATGTTCACAATAAACCCAGTAACTGGAAACACAGACGAAATCGTAATTGAAGGCAATTACGGTTTAGGCGAAACTGTCGTATCAGGTGTGGTAAACCCTGACGACTTTGTTGTTGACAAAAACACCTTAAAAATTAAGGAAAGACGGATCGCAAGGAAAACAGTTCAATACATCCGCGATCCAGACACGGGTAAAACAGTCCATTTGGATGTGCCAGAAGAAAAACAGAAGAAAACATGCGTAAACGACAAGGAGATTATAAAGCTCGCAGAACTGGGAAAGCGAATTGATGCGCATTACGAAAAAGCCATGGATATAGAATGGGCAATTGACAAAGATTTATCTTTTCCAAAAAACATATTCGTGGTTCAAGCTCGTCCTGAAACAGTTTGGAGTGGTAAAGTCGTGGAAACACCAACACGAGTTGAAGAAGGGAAGCATGAAGAAGAACTTAAGGTTGTTGTGAAAGGAAGCGCGGCGGGTAAAAGAGGCTATGGCGTAGGGGTAGCAAAAGTTGTTCTTACACCCGACGAAGCATCAAAGGTCATGCAGAAGGGCAACATTTTGGTAACAGAAATGACTAACCCCGATTTTGTGCCTTTCATGAAAATCGCAAGCGCTATAGTCACCGATAAGGGCGGCATCACCTCTCACGCAGCCATCGTAAGCCGTGAGCTTAGTATACCCTGCGTTGTGGGAACAGAAAACGCAACGCAAGTCATGAAAACGGGTCAAGAATACACTGTCGACTCGCGAAACGGCGTAATCTATGAAGGCATTTTACGCGAAGCCGCACAGGCGGCGACAACAAAGGGCGCCGCAGTGGCAGCTACGCTAGTCGCTGCAGACCCAGTACCCGTAACGGCTACAAAGATTTACATGAACTTGGGCGTTCCCGAAAAAATAGAGGATTACAAGAACTTGCCCTTCGAAGGCATCGGCCTTATGCGCATCGAATTTATCCTAGCCAGCTACATAGGCGACCACCCACTGTATCTCATTGCCACTGGACAAGGGCAGCAGTTTGTGGACAAGCTGGCTGGAGGAATGGCGACGGTGGCTAGAGCCATACAACCCCGCCCTGTCGTAGTGCGTTTCAGTGATTTCAAAACCAACGAGTACCGAGAGCTGAAAGGCGGAGATAAATACGAAATCGTTGAAGCTAACCCAATGCTAGGCTGGAGAGGTTGCAGCCGCTACATCAGTCATTGGTATGAAAAGGCTTTCAGGCTTGAGTGCCAAGCGGTCAAGAAATGCCGAGAAGAGTGGGGTCTCAAGAACGTGTGGATCATGCTTCCCATGGTGCGCACGGTGTGGGAAGCGAAAAAATGCTTAGAAACCATGAAAGAAGAAGGTTTAGCAAGATCACGCGATTTCAAAGTGTGGTTCATGGCTGAAACACCCTCCATAGCTATACTCTCAGACGAGTTTTCGAAGCTCGTTGACGGCTTTTCCATAGGCTCAAACGATATGACACAGGGTATTCTTATGATTGACAGAGACTCTGAACGCTTGGGTCAAATGGGCTACTTCGACGAAAGAGACCCCGCCGTGAAAAGAATAATCGCGCACCTTATCAAAGTAGCGCATGAGAATGGCTGCACAGTTTCAATATGCGGTGAAGGCCCATCGAACCTGCCAGACTTCGCAGAGTTCCTCGTCCGCGTTGGAATTGACAGCATATCCGTAAACAACGATGCCGTAGCGGCCACGAAAAAACTTGTTGCAAGCATAGAACAGAAAATAATTCTTGAACGCCTCGCTGAGCAAGCCGCCATAGCAAGTGGGCATCCCCTCAAAAAACCAAAACAAGACTGGGAATGGACGCCTTAGCATAGCAAGACACGTAATAGTGCAAACCTTACCTTTTCCTCCTCCTATTATTATTTCGTGCAGAGACATTATGTGGGCGCATAAGTATGAAAGGATTCGATTTTGAGGAAGAACGCATTAAACAGGAAATAGCCAAACTCGGCGCAAAACGCGTTCTACTGCAACTGCCTGAAGGCCTAAAACCCGAAGGCCCTCGCTTAGCCAAGATCATCGAAGGAACAGGTGCGGTTCCCATAATCTCGGCGGACCCATGCTACGGCGCTTGCGACCTAGCGACTGCTGAAGCAGAGCGTTTAGGAATAGACCTAATAATACATTTTGGGCATACAAAACTGGTGAAACATGAACAGGTTCCCACTGTTTACGTGGAAGCCAGAGCAACCGTAACAGTTGATGACGCCGTGGAGAAATCCATCCCGCTGCTGAGCAAATATGATAAAATAGGCTTAGCAACCACGGTGCAACATGTACAGGCTCTCGCTCATGCGAGAGAAATTCTTGTTCGAGCTGGAAAAACAGTGGTAATAGGCGACGCTGGACGAATTAATTACCCAGGACAGGTGAGCGGCTGCGACTACAGCAACGTCAAATCAGTAGCCAACGACGTTGAGGCTTTCCTCTTCATTGGCGGTGGACGGTTCCACGCTTTAGGCGTAGCCCTTAGCACCTCCAAACCCACGATAATCGCAGACCCCTATGAAAAAAGAGCTTACTCAATAGATGAAGAGGCACAGAAAATCCTAAAACAACGATGGGCCTGCGTCGAAGAAGCGGAACACGCCACAACCTTTGGCGTCCTAGTCGGGTTGAAACTAGGACAAAAGCATCTCGATGACGCCCTAAAAATCAAGGAAATTGCCGAAAAAAATGGAAAAATGGCTTTCCTCTTTGCAATTAGGGAAATCTTGCCAGAGGCGCTAATGGAGTTTCCAACAGTCGATGCGTATGTGAACACTGCTTGTCCACGGATATCTCTTGACGCCCCCTCAAAATTCCTAAAGCCCGTGTTAACCGTGAACGAATTTATGGTGGTCTCCGGAGAATCTTCATGGAAAAACCTGATCAAAAAAGGCTTATTCGAAAACTAGACTTGGAACTCTTTCTATCCCAAATAGAGTCCCATCCTTCTCCTCAAGCTAGCCTTGAGCAATACACAGTCTCAGAAGCGATTGCAGCGACAGTGCTTTACCTAGCTGCCTACACAAATGACGACATTATTGGCAAAACAGTTTTAGATTTGGGCTGTGGCACTGGTAGGCTCGCTCTAGCCGCTTCTTATTTGGGAGCACAGCGTGTTGTAGGTGTTGACGTCGATAAAATGGCGATAAACACTGCTTCTGAAAATTCGGAGAAGGCAGGATTAGAAACAAATGTCAGCTGGGTTGTTGGTGATATTAGCGCGATAACGGGCAAGTTTGACACGGTTTTGCAGAATCCGCCCTTCGGCGTGCAGAGGCGGGCTGCCGACCGAAAGTTTTTGGAAAAAGCTTTGGAGGTTGGCAACGTAGTGTACTCGCTTCACAATCACCCGCACAGAGACAAGCAATTAATTAAAAGGCTGAAAGCAAACCCTGGAAGTTTGCTACAGGTTGCTCCTTCCCCATTTATCGAGAAGTTTGTGGAGAGCCACCACGGCGTGGTCAAAGCGGTTTACGCCATGCTCATGACTATTCCGCGCATGTTTGACTTCCACACGAAAATGAAACATGACTTTGTAATTGACTTGTACTTAATAAAGAGAAGTGACTGATAAACCGAACAAGAAACTTTGGCGTTTTGCAGCGTTTTTGGATGAAGTAATCAAAAGGTTTATTGAGAAGCTTAGAAACTTAGGATATACCCATTAAGAGAATGCCTCTGTATCGCTTATATTTCACGGCAAAGGGAAATTGCATGAATCTGAAATCATCTGGACATAAAAGCGGTCATTTAGTGTTACCTGGAGAGCGCTTAGGTGTTATTGAAGAATTCATTCCGGATTCTGGAACGTATGTAAAGGACGGTGTGATCTACTCTAAGATCGTTGGTAGCGCGTTAATGGATTTACTGAGCAAGCGCGTTTCTGTTTACCCATTAATTAGCGGCGCAACCGTTCCAAAAGTCGCAACCACAGTCGTAGGCCAAGTTGGCAACGCTCAATCTGACAATGTTCTAGTTAGAATTTTCAAGATAGGCTCTAAGAGGCTTTCAGGTGTTTTCACGGGCATCCTTCACATTTCTGATGTGCAGGAGAGGTATGTTACATCTATGAATGAAGTGTGCAAGCCGGGTGACATAATACGAACTAAGGTTATAAGCAACAAGAACCAGATTTACCATCTTTCCACTAATGATAAAGGTTTAGGTGTAGTGTACGCTTTTTGTTCTCACTGTTCAAATTTGCTGGAGCCAAAGCGGCATGAGATGCGGTGTCCGAAATGCGGTAACGTTGAAAGGCGTAAAATCGCCTTTGATTATGGGAAAGAGGAGGTATAACCGAAAGAGGAGGCAGGTTGAGATTGAAAGTCAAAGTGTTAAAGAAGACGGCGAATGAACTTAGAATAGAAGTCGAAGGTGCAGGGCACGGTCTCTGTAACCTGCTGCAGAAGAAGCTCTTGGAAGACGAGAGTGTGGATTTGGCTGGTTATGATATACCTCATCCTTTAGCGTCGAATCCTGTGA
>Ga0315537_1000433_pt1 | contig 32300 bp, 26 predicted proteins | sample SalMarSW160270MG_FD_203091 | JGI IMG/M metagenome (GOLD analysis project Ga0315537, IMG submission 203091) | Salt marsh sediment microbial communities from the Plum Island Ecosystem LTER, Massachusetts, United States - Salt Marsh Sediment SW1602-70 ... | reverse complement strand
AAAAGTAAAAGTCGGAATAGTCGGGTTCGGGACCGTCGGGGCCGGTGTGGCCAGAATCCTTCTTGAAAATGCCGAGGCAATCGAGGCTAAGATGGGCGTTCGCCTCGAACTGGCGAGGGTCGTCGACCTCGATACCAAATCACCGCGCCCGGTCAGGCTGCCCGATGGCGTTCTGACCAGCGACCTCAACGCACTGCTCGGAGACAAATCCATTGAAATCGGTGTCGAGCTCGTCGGCGGTACAGGCGCAGCTAAGGACATTCAGCTAAAATTGCTCCAGGCAGGCAAGGACGTCGTGACCGCCAATAAGGCCCTGCTCGCCGGGCACGGCCAGGAGCTATATTCCACCGCACACGCCAACGGCCGATGCATCGCCTTCGAAGCGAGCTGCGCCGGCGGAATACCTATCGTCTCAGCCCTTCGCACCGGCCTGGCCGCCAACAATATCCAGGCCATGTACGGAATCGTTAACGGGACCTGCAACTACATCCTGACCAATATGGCCTCCAAAGACAGGGACTTTGAAACCGCTCTGAAAGAAGCGCAGCAGAAAGGCTACGCCGAAGCCGACCCCGCCCTCGACATAAACGGCGGCGACAGTGCACACAAACTCGCCATCCTCGCTTCTATCGCCTTCGGCTACGAAATAAAGCTCGAAGACGTTTACGTCGAGGGCATTGAAGCAATCTCCAGTGACGATTTGCGATTCGGCGGCGAGCTGGGATACAAGCTAAAACTCCTCGCCATAGGCAAACGCCAGGATAACGGCAAGGTCTCATTGCGAGTCCATCCGTCCTTCATCGCCGAAGACCATGAGCTTGCAACTGTTGACGGCGCCTTCAACGCCGTCAGCGTCTTCGGCTCCGCCGTCGGACAGGTAATGTTCTACGGCAGAGGCGCAGGAATGATGCCGACCGCCAGTGCCGTCGTCGCAGATATCATCGACGTCGCCATCGGCAACTCCGCGAGAACTTTCGAACATCTTCATCTCAAAGCAAGGGCCGAAGTCGAACCGCTGATTGAAAAAATCGAAAACGTCACCAGCAGGTTCTACATCAGGTTCATGGCTGAGGACCAGCCCGGCGTCTTCGCACAGGTCGGTAAAATTCTCGCCGACAATCTCGTCAGCATCTCAGGCGTCCTGCAGCACGAAGGCCGCGGCGAAGACAACACCGTGCCGCTGGTCATCACCACTCACCCGACTCGCCAGGCCAAAATCGACGCCTCTCTCGAAGCCCTGCGAAAGCTCGACACCGTCGTAAACGAGCCGGTCTGCATAAGAATCGTCGACATCCCGGAGGACAAGGATTGAACCTGGCGCGGCCTTCAGCCGCGACCAAAATCCTAAACTCGAAATCCGAAATTCTAAACAATATCAAAAATCAAAAATTTAAATGCTCAAAACAACAACTTTACATTTTATGTGAAAACAAGTTATAAACGCAAAAAACAAGAAGATGAAAGATTGTAGCACCAAATACGTCATCATAGTTCCGGACGGCGCTGCTGATAAACCGCTCGAGCAGTTCGACGGCCTGACCCCTTTACAGGCCGCCGCCACACCCAACCTCGACGCAATCAGCTCAGCCGGCCGACAGGGCCTTGTCAGAACAGTACCCGCCAACCTCGAACCCGGCAGCGACGTGGCAATGATGAGCCTGCTCGGCTACGACCCGGCGCGCTACTACACCGGGCGTGCACCAATCGAAGCCGTCGCGCGTGATATTCCCCTCGACCTGACGGACTGGGTCTTTCGCTGCAACCTGGTAACAATAGTCGACGGCCAAATGCACGACCATAGCGCAGGCCACATCTCGACCGAAGAAGCAACCAAACTGATTGAAGAGCTGAGTGACCAGCTCGGCAACGAAAAAATCCGTTTTTATTCGGGCGTCAGCTACCGCCATCTGCTCGTCTTCAAAGGAATCGATTTCGACGTTCAAACGTATCCGCCGCATGACTATCTCGGCACCGCAGTTAATAAAATCCTGCCGCGCGGTAAAGGCGCCGATTTACTTATCGACCTGATATCGCGCTCGCAGCGGCATTTCGCCGACCACGACATCAACAAGGTAAGAATGGACCTGAACGAAAATCAGGTCAGCTCAATATGGCTGTGGGGCCAGGGCAAAAAAACCGTCATGGACCGCTTCAGCAACCGCTTCGGAATCAAAGGCTGCGCCATAACCGCCGTCGATTTGGTCCGGGGACTGGCTAAGCTCATCGGCTTCGATTTGATTGAAGTACCCGGCGCGACAGGATTCATAGATACCAATTATCAGGGCAAAGCCGCCGCCGCAATCGATGCCCTCAAAAAGTACGACCTCGTATTTGTCCACATCGAGGCCCCGGACGAGGCAGGCCATCAGGGCAACGCCCAGATGAAGAAAAAGGCAATCGAACTGATTGACAAACACATCATCGGCCCCGTCTTCGACGCCCTGCAGCAGTACGAAAGCTACAGGATACTCGTGATGCCCGACCACCCCACGCCGGTAAACACCTGCGCCCACTGCGGCGACCCGGTACCTTTCGCCATGGCAGGGGCTGACGTAACAGGGATACTTCATGCCCCATTCAGCGAAGCCAACGCCGCAAAGTCGGGCTTCAGAATCGAAAACGGCTGCGAACTAATGGAATACTTCTTGAAAAGTTGACCTGCCTGTGGTTATATATTCGCCCGTTCTTGAGGAGTTGTTATGGCAATAGTAGTTCAGAAATATGGTGGAACGAGTGTCGCAGACGCCGAGAAAATCCGGCGTGCCGCCCTGCGAGTTATCAATGCCCTCAAAAACGGCAACAAGGTCGTCGTCGTAGCTTCCGCCCGCGGCAAGCAGACCGACGAGCTGATTGCCGACGCGATGGAATTGAATACCAATCCACCCGCCCGCGAGATGGACCAGCTCCTGCACACCGGCGAAATACAAACCGTCTCTCTGTTCGCTATGGCGCTGCAGGCTATGGGGTACGATGCGATAAGCTTTACCGGCGGCCAGGTCCGGATTATTACCGACAACGTCCACTCCAAGGCCCGCATAAAGAGCATCGGCGCCGACCGAATCCGCCGGGAGCTTGCAAAAGGCAGGGTTGTTCTCGTCGCAGGCTTTCAGGGAATCGACGAAGACGGCAACGTCACCACGCTCGGCCGGGGCGGCTCTGATACCAGCGCTGTAGCACTGGCTGCCGCGCTCAAAGCAAACCAGTGCGAAATATATACCGACGTGGACGGCGTATATACCACCGACCCGAGAATCTTCAAAGACGCCGTCAAAATGAAACAAATCAGTTACGACGAAATGCTCGAACTCGCCAGCCTCGGTGCCGGCGTAATGCACAGCAGGGCTATCGAGTTCGGCAAAAAATACGACGTCGCTATTCACGTAAGAAGCAGTAGCGAGAAAAAAGAAGGTACACTGATAACACACGAGGTCCCTCAAATGGAAGATTTGGTAGTCTCCGGTGCAACGTTGCAGGAAAACATGGCAAAGATAACCCTGGTAGGCGTCGATAATAAACCCGGCAACGCCGCGAAGATATTCTCACACCTCGCCCAGGAAAAGGTCGTCGTAAACGACATCATACAGACCGAAATCAGCACCGAAAAGGCCAACGTATCATTCACCGTTGGCGCCGGCGACCTTCGCGCCGCAGAAAAAGCCGTCGATAAAATCAAGAACAAGGTCCACTGTGAAAGTGTCTTCACCCGCGAGGACATTGCCGAGATTTCCGTCGTCGGCATCGGCATGAGAACCCATTACGGCGTAGCCGACAGGCTGTTCTCATCCCTCGCCAGGGCAAAGATTAACATCGATTCAATCACTACCAGCGAAATCCGTATAAGCTGCGTTGTGGACAAAGCCCAGGGTAAAAAGGCACTGATTGCAGTCTGCAAGGCTTTTGATTTAGACAAACCGGCTACCAAACGCAAAAAATCCGGAAGATAACCGCACTCAACGGGTCAATTCGTTTGGTTTAGCTCCCAACTTTATATTGGGGGTTCATTTCATTGGTTCTTCGCTGCCTTCAAGAAAAAACCGTCCGATATTCTATTGCTTTTAACGCTATGATTTGGTATCGTGTTTGTTCGAAAATGAACCCTGGAGGGCCGACAAATGAGCAAATCTAATTGCGCCAGTTTGGTCACGATATTCATCCTGTTTGCACTATGTCCCATTAAAAGCCCCGCCGAGGGACCCTATGATTACGTTGTTACTGTAGCAAACGAGCAGCTTCACTTTGTACGCCGACCGGAACTTGGGTACGTGGTGGTCTCACGAGAAGAGGCAGGTGCCCTTGAGACTTTAGACGGAACGTTGAGGCAGTTTGGTGCTAAAGATATAAGAGCAGTTCGCGGGCCAGGTCGGCGAGGCATCTCGGTCGTGTTTAGCAAGCGTTTAGCGAGCGAAAATGAAAACACTATCGCGATGCTTAGATCTCACAGCAGGATAAAATACGCAGCGCCGCTCTTTTCATCAAATGAGGAAACGGTAGCTATCATTCCCGAAATTGTGGTCCGGCTGAGAGAGATATCGGATGATGGGCAACTACAGGATTTGTGTCAATCCATCAATCTAAGGATTAAACACAGACTACAATTCACTGAGCGTGAGTATCTTATAGAAGTCCTGACAGCAGATGCAAGCGGTGTATTCAGCACGGTTGAAAAACTTAATCAAGCTGAATTTATTGAGTGGGCAGTTCCGAACGTTGCATTTAGCCCTCAGCTATTGGGACAAGTCATACCTGACGATACGTATTTCCCCAATCAGTGGCACCTAAACAATACGGGGCAATCAGGTGGTACACCTAATGCAGATATCAAAGCACCGGAGGCGTGGGAAATTACTACAGGAGACCCTAATATTGTAGTAGCTGTTCTGGATGAGGGGGTCGATACAGACCATCCGGATTTGGTAAACAATATCGTGGCAGGATACGATTTTTATGACGATGACAGTGACCCAAATCCAACAGGAGATCATGCACACGGTACGGCCTGTGCCGGTCTTATTGCAGCACAAGGTAACAATGGTATAGGTGTTACGGGTGTTGCGTGGAATTGCAAGGTTATGCCTATACGAATTATAGGAGACGATGGTAGCTTTGTTACAGACACAGAAATTGCAACAGCAATTCGGTGGGCGGCGAACAGTGGTGCTGACATTCTAAGTAACAGTTGGGGTACAACGTCAGGCTTGGGGGCAACTCATTCTGCCATTCAAGATATTACTGAACCAAATGGGATGGGGCGTAGCGGTAAAGGTTGTGTCGTTGTGTGTGCTTCTGGCAACTGGGATCCCTCTGGATACGTAATGTACCCAGCAGCTTATTCGGAATCGGTAGCTGTGGGGGCCACAAGTCATTTCGACGTAGTCTGGAATTATAGCGGTAAGGGGGGTGAGTTGGACCTTGTGGCACCGAGCGGCAGGACAAACTTACAGGGTAATATCTGGACAACCGATATTGTGGGCACCGCCGGTTATAACAACCGCAATCCGAGTATACTGGACTATACGGACAAGATGGGTGGCACTTCAGGCTCGTGTCCGATTGTAGCTGGAGTAGCAGCTCTTTCTCTCTCACTTCGGCCAGATTTTACAGACGTAGAGGTAAAAGACGTTATGTATGCCTCTGCCAAAGACTTAGGTGACCCTGGCTTTGACACGAGTTATGGATTTGGCCGCGTCGATCTTAATTCTGCACTAAAGTTGGTGAAGCGTTTGCCGCTACAGCGGTGGATTGCACGTTACAACGGTGTAGGGAATGGCGTTGATTCTCCTGTCGGTATCGCTGTGGACAATTCAGGCAATGCCCTTGTGACAGGCAGCAGCTATGGGATAGGCACAGGCAATAGTGACTTCGCTACGGTCAAATATGATCCGAACGGCAACGAATTATGGGTGGCGCGTTACAACGGTAACGGTGCAAAAAATGACAAACCAGCTACCATAGCTGTGGGCAATCAGGGGAACGTCTATGTGAGTGGAAGTAGTGTGGGAAACTATTGGGACTATCTTACCATCAAATACGATTCAAATGGTAACCAATTATGGGTGGCGCGTTACGATGGCGGTGGTAGCGATGAAGTAAGTGCCATGACGATGGATGATTCTGGAAATCTATTTGTAACAGGTTACAGTGATGGTTCTGGTACATTCCGTGATTGTTTTACAATCAAATATGATATGTATGGGAATGAGTTATGGGCTGCACGCTACGATGGTCCGAGAAATCATTATGACTATGGTAAGGCCATAACGGTGGACCAGTCGGGCAATGCTTACGTGACGGGCAATAGTCGTGGGAGTGATTATGATTTTGACTATGCTACTATTAAGTATGATCCGAATGGCAACCAGTCATGGGTGGCGCGTTACGACGGTCCAGCCAATGACGACGACAGTAGCATTGCCGTAGCTGTGGATAATTCAGGTAATGTCCTTGTGACGGGCAGCAGCTATGGGGGTGGAACAGGCAATGATTACGCTACGGTCAAATATGATCCGAACGGCAACGAGTTATGGGTGGCGCGTTACAACGGCTCGGCAAGTTGGACGGACGATGCTAAGGGGGTCATTGTGGACGGTCTGGGCAATGCCTACGTAACGGGCTCCAGCCGCACCGAACTTTATGGTGCTCCTGAACATGATGACTATATCACTATCAAATACGACCCTAATGGAAATCAGCTGTGGTTAGCACGGTACAACGGGCCAGGAAATTTTAATGACGAATGCGGCCTGATTTTACGAGACGCTTCAGGCAACCTCTACGTGGGCGGGTATAGCTACGGAGGTTCTTCTACATTTGACGACTACACGACAGTCAAGTACGATCAAAACGGCAATCTGTTGTGGGTCATTCGCTATAATGGATCGTGGAAATACAACGACTACAGTACTGCCGTGGCTTTGGACGATTCGGGCAACGTCTATATTACCGGAAATAGTTATGAGAGTAATACAAACAAGGACTATGTTACAATTAAGCTCACACAACATAATTACTGCACAGAAGCAATCGATGGTGACCTTGACGGTAACTGTAAAGTTGACTTTGCAGACTTTGTGATACTTGCTGGAAATTGGTTGGAAGTCTTTGATTTCAACGATTTAGCAATACTTGCCGAAGACTGGCTTAATTGCAACTTCGCATTGGAGGAAGATTGCTGGTAGCAGGTTCATGTAGAAAAAAGCGGCATTCCACTTTCTAAAACCTACGACTTTTTGTCCCTTTGTCCTGCGTAGCCCTTGAGGGCAAAGCACGGATACATCCTCTGTAGCTGAACAAATCTTATATACCTTAAAATCAAAAACACTCAGTTATTAAAACGCTCGTAGTCTTTTCGATTAGTCGAAAAGACTATAGTTCCTGTTCTGCCAATCCGCGGTTAAACTGTTCTGTCTCCTGTATTCTGCATTCCTTGCTTTTTCTGTGTTAATCTGTAGTTAAGAAAACAAATGACTTTTTAATAATACCTTTGTATAAAATCTTTTATGGCATCGAAACGCAAAACACGCAAACGCCCTTACGCCATGAGCCGTCAAAGGCGAAACTTCATCCTCGCTTCTATAGTCCTCCTGCTGGCCCTGGTCGCTGTCCTCGACAGAGCTGTTCATACCGCCCGCCGTGAAACAGCGCCTGCTGCTGCAAACCTAAGCAATCCGGTTGACCTCGAGAAATATCACGGCAGGACTTTTAACGTGGTGAAAGTTGTTGACGGCGATACTATCGATATAAACATCCCTGACGCGAACTATCCTCACACTCGAATCCGCCTGTGGGGCGTCGATACTCCCGAAACCGAAAAATCGCCCGGCGGCGAAATGTACTTCGGCAACGAGGCTTCGGAATTCACAAGGCAATTAACTCTGGGCAAAACCGTAACAGTCTATCTCGACCACGACAACAACACACGGGGCAAATACGGCCGACTATTAGCCTATGTACAATTACCCGACGGCCAATACCTCAATGAGCTGCTGTTAACGGAAGGTTATGCCTATGCCGATTTGCGATTCGACCACAGTTTCTATAACAAGTACAAACAACTTGAATCGGGCGCGCGGAGTCTGAAAAAAGGTTTATGGAAACAAGTCACTCGCGAACAGTTACCACTCTGGCTGCAAAGGGAAAAACCGGAACTGCTGAATAAATGATTTTCGCCGCTTTACACGGATTTTTGCGGTCAGTTCGGGCAAGCCGTCTGTTCTGCCTGCTTTGCGCCCACGGCCTTGAGCTTTTGGCCGTATTCGCAGATTTTAAGGATTGCATCCTGGGTTTCCGGATTCTCATCCAGCCCTGTAAACTGTATCCCGACTCGCACGCCTTTATGATTCCCGGCGGGCGCAATATGTATCACCTGGGCGGTGACATTGACTTTCATGACTTCTATAAAAGTGGTTTTAATGTCTATTGCAACATCCTGCTGTTCTTTCAAGTGTTTCTCACAATCATTAGGCAGGATGATTTGCGCGCCGTCGTATGATATGTCCTCTAACAGTCCCGTCCAGTATAGTCCTTTATCGCTGCGGCCTTTTTGCCCCGTCGAAACAGAAGTCGACAGCGTTACGGTCGCATGCATAAAGCTGAAAACAGATAATCTTTTATGCTTCCTGCGGTCAGCGGATTCGTAGTTCTGCTCTTGTGTCTGCATTGTACGTTCCCCATGAATAATTTTTTTAAGACTTTCAACTCCTTACATTGACTATATCGGCTCGAATTACGGCCCCATTCAGTTTTTTGCGGACTTAGCAACAGATATGTGATATTTGTTGAACTCGCTCAGAACCGGCAAAAGCCTCTTTTATGTGAATTAGGCCGATAAATACGGTTTTTATCGCTCTATACTGGTCAATAAGCCTTAATCCCTAATCCTCTTTTGGTAAGTTTAGATATGCGAATTCGCCTCGGGAACCTTTTTTAGGCGTGGATTGGGGAGAAATTCAATAGGTAAAAAACCAGAGGCCGGATGACGAACGGCAGACGACGGAGGACACAGAGGTAAAAGAATAGCCGGCAGCCGGAATCCTAAAAGCTAAAGGTTGTATTCTTTGATTTTGCGGTAGAGTGTGCGTTCGCCGATGCCGAGGATTTTGGCGGCTTTTTCGCGGTTGTTGTCCGTCCTGGCGAGGGTGTCGATAATGGCCTGCTTCTCCAGTTCATTCAGTGACATTCCGCCGAGGTCGCCGACGGGACGTGTCTGGCCCGTAAGCTGTCTTACCTGGTAAATCTCCGGCGGGATATCTTTGACGTCGAGCTCATCACCATCGCACATTACGACCATAGTACGAACACAGTTGCGAAGCTGCCTGATATTGCCCGGCCAGCTATAAGCAACTAATAGCTGTTTGGCCGGGTCGCTGATACCGGAAACCTTCGAGCCGGTTTCGCAAGCCGCCTCTTCTATAAAGTAATTTATGAACTCGGGGATATCTTCCGGCCTGTCTTTGAGGGCGGGAACGACTAAACTTACGCCTTTGACCCTGAAGTACAAATCCTGTCTGAATTTTTTGTCTTCGACTAATCCGACGAGGTCGTGATTAGTTGCGCTGATTATCCGCACGTCCACGACAATGGGTTTATCCGAGCCGACGGGCAGAACGACGCCGTCTTCGATAACCCGCAGCAGCTTGGCCTGGAAGTTGAGCGGCATATCGCCAATCTCGTCGAGAAATAGTGTACCCCTGTCTGCTATTTCGAACAGTCCTTTGCGGTCGTTTGTAGCGCCGGTGAAGGCGCCTTTGGCATGGCCGAACAGCTCGCTTTCCAGAAGCGATTCGGTCAGGCCGGCGCAGTTAATCGGTCTGAATGGATTATCCCGGCGCTTGGAGTTGTCGTGTATCGCCCGTGCGAGCAACTCCTTGCCGCTGCCGGACTCTCCTTCAATCAGAACGGAGATATCCGAAGGGGCCACGCGTTTTAGCACCTCGAACAGGCCTCGCACTGCGGGGTTTTTGCCGCGGACTCCTTCGAAGAAAAACCCGTCCTGCACGGTGTCAATCGAACGACGGCGGGACCTGCCGGCAGTGATTTTTTTGCCGGCCTGTTCTACCAACGTGCGAAGCTGGTCGATATCAATCGGCTTGACCAGATAATCGTAAGCGCCGCGCCGGATGGCGTCTTTGCAGGTGTTTATCGTTGCGTAGGCTGTTATCAGGATAACTTCGGAGTCGGGATTATTCTTTTTGGCGGCGTCGAGTATGTCCAGGCCGTCGACGTCTTCGCCGTCGAGTTTTAAATCAGTGACGACCATGTCGACGGTTTCGCTGCGGAGTATTTCGAGTGCGTCTTTGGCGGTGTAAACCGGGATGGCCTTTGCGCAGTATTTCTCCATCGCCTCGGCAATACCGTCGGCGTGATTTCTTTCGTCATCGACTACGAGCATTACGATATCATCAGCCATGCCGTAAACCTTATTCAGCCTTCAGCAGCGGTAATTCTATAGTAAAAGCGGTTCCTTTTCCAGCGACGCTTTCGACGGTGATTTCCCCGTTGTGTGCCTCGACGATACGTTTGGCGGTGGCCAGGCCCAGGCCGGAGCCGCCCGGTCGTGATGAGAAAAACGGCTGGAAAAGTCTCGGCAGTTTATCCGGCGGGATTCCCTGGCCGGTGTCACTGACTACAATCATAGCGTTGGAACCGGATTCGGCGGTTCGAATCATCAGCTCGCCGCCGCGGCCGATTGCCTGCTGCGCATTGATGAAAAGATTGAGTATGACCTGCTTCATTGCAGCCGCATCGACTTTGCAAATAAGCGGCGACTGGTGCAGGCTCTGCCGCAGTGTAATCGAATGGCTGTGTGCCTGCGGGAAATAAAAATCAACGACCTCGCCGACCAGCTCATTAATATCCGTCCGTGCCAGGTTCAGCTCGGTCCGCCCGATATACTTGAGAAAGCCTTCGAGAATATTCTCGAGCCGTTCGGTTTCCTGCTGAATAACGGACACCTTTCTTTTGGCCCTTGCAAGTCGCTGGTTCGAGTCACCGGCGGCGGTGCCCGGGTCGACGGAGCTTAACTCCTCGCCGATGAGCTTGAGATTGACCTTTATGGTGGACAGCGGGTTTTTAATTTCGTGTGCGAGCTCGCCGGTCAGCCTTGCAAGCTCTTCAACCTGCCGGCAAGGCTGGTTCTGCTGTGAAGATGAATCCTGGTCAGATAGCGCCATTGCAAATCAAAATATATATATTACAGCATGACACATATCGGCCTCTGCTGCGATTACAACGGACTTACTTCGGCTCGGCGACGGTCTGAGGCTCGTCCTGCTTGTCCATTTCCGCAAGTGCCGCACGCCGTGAGAGCTTATAGCGTCCCTGGTCGTCAACCAAAAGCAGTTTAACCGATATTTGGTCGCCGACTTTGCAGACGTCTTCGACATTCTTAACGTAGCCGTCGGAAAGCTCGCTGATATGACACAGCCCGTCCACGCCCGGAACAAACTCGACAAAAGCTCCGAAGTCCCTTACCGAGACCACCTTGCAATTATGATAGATTTTGCCGACCTTCGGCGGCGTGGTCATAGCTTCAATCATTGCCTTTGCAAGGAGATGATTTTCCCCGCCCACGCAACTGATATAAATCGTGCCGTCGTCCTCGATTTCAACCGTGGTGCCGGTCTGCTCCTGAATGCTCTTGACCATCTTTCCTCCGGGACCGATTACCTTGCCAATCAGCTCAGGGTCAATCGAGATACTAATCAGCTTCGGTGCGTACTGGCTCAGCAGTGCTCTGGGGGTACCAATGACCTTGTTCATGACATCGAGGATTTGCAGCCTTGCGACGCGGGCCTTCTCGAGGGCCTTTACCATGACATCCTCGTCGAGCCCTTCAGCCTTGATGTCGAGCTGTATGGCGGTGATGCCGTCTTTAGTGCCCGCGACCTTGAAATCCATCTCGCCGTAATGGTCTTCTTCACCGAGGATGTCCGTAAGCAACTCATGCCTGCCCTTAGAATCGCTTACCATTCCTATCGATATTCCCGCGACAGGTTTTCTTATGGGAACGCCTGCGTCCATCAATGCGAGCGTTCCGCCGCAAATGGAAGCCATAGAGCTGGAACCGTTCGATTCGGTAATGTCGGAAACGATACGAATCGTATACGCGAATCCTTCCTCCGGCGGCCTTACCTGATAGAGCGCTTTTTCAGCCAGGGCTCCGTGACCAATCTCACGCCTGCCGACGCCGCGCATCGGCCTGACCTCGCCAACGGAGAACGGCGGGAAATTATAATGCAGCGTAAAATTCTGTGTGTACTCCTCGAGCAGACCGTCGACAATCTGGGCATCGCGGACCGTCCCGAGAGTTACGGTGACAAGTGCCTGGGTCTCGCCGCGTGTGAACAGGGCCGAGCCGTGAGTGCGAGGCAGTATTCCCACTTCGCAACTGATATCGCGGACCTGGTCGTAGCCCCTGCCGTCTGCTCTCTTGCCCTCCAGCAGCAGCTTCTTTACCGTGCTCTCTTCGATTTTGCCAAGGATGCACTTGACCATAGAGGCGTTATATAATTTCCGCTCGGCAGGTTGTTCTTCATCCGAACCACAGTACTCGGCAACGACTCCTTCGAAGAGCTCCTTCACCGCATTGTTGCGCTGCTGTTTTTCGGGAATCTGTTTCAGGCTGTAGAGCTTATCAGCAATTTGCTCTTCAATCTTTTTTTGAAGCTGCTCGTCGTATTCTTTAAGCGGTGTTTCTTTTTCAACGCCGACCTTCGACTGCAATTCGGTTATCAAATCACAAACATCTATAACGACCTTGTGCGCCTCGGCCACCGCCTGGGCAACAACCTGCTCCGATACTTCCTTCGACTCGACCTCAATCATGTTGATAGCTTTGCTGTGCCCGCCGAGCAGAAGGTTCAAATCACACTCAGCGAGCTGCTTGTGCGTCGGGTTGATTACGAACTGCCCCTCGACCCTTGCGAGTCTGCATGCCCCCATCGGGCCCAAAAATGGTATCTTGCTTATGGAAAGCGCCGCACTTGCGCCAATCATTCCGAGAATGTCCGGGTCGTTATCGCCGTCGAAGCTCAGGACGTTCGCTATTATCTGCACTTCCTGCATATAGCCGTCGGGGAACATCGGGCGAATGGGACGGTCAATCCTCCGTGCCGTTAAAGTTTCCTTAGTGCTGGGTCTGCCTTCTCGCTTGATGAAGCCGCCGGGAAATTTACCCGCGGCAGAAGTCTTCTCGCGATACTCTACGCTCAGGGGAAAGAAATCTATCTCCTCAGACCTTGGCGGTGCTGTAACGGCCGTGACCATAACGACCGTTTCGCCGTACTGAACTACGACGGCGCCGTCGGCCTGGCGGGCGATTTTGCCCGTCTCAATTGATAATATTCTGTCCCCAATTTCTCTTTCAACTCTGTGAACTTGCGACATGTTTATTCCTTATATTAGTTGATGAAGGCCCGGCAGACGCTCTCGTCCCTGTTATCCGAACCCGTGTAAAGTCTGTTCAATTCCGGTCTACTTACGCAGGCCCAGCCGCGTGATGATTTGACGGTACCTGGCAGGGTCCTTCTTGCTGACGTACTTGAGCAGTGCAGACCTGGTACCGACCATTTTAAGCAGGCCTCTCCGCGAGGCATGGTCCTTCTTGTGGGTCTTCAAATGCTCGGTCAGTTCGTTTATCCGCTCGGTAAGAAGGGCTATCTGGACATCAGGCGAGCCCGTGTCACCTTCGTGAACCTCGAAATCGTTGATAATCTTCCCTTTTTGCTCTTTCGTCAGCATACTAAGCTAATTTCCTTTCCTGCAATAACTTATAATGTTTTCCATCTCGCCCCGGCCCGGATTTGCAGCCGCCTGCGGATGCACTACCGCCCCGGAGCGAATTGTGTATTATAGAGTAGGTCGTCCGGATTGGCAATAGTCTTTATTTTTCGCGGCAAATAGAGGTCAGACACAGGTTTACGCTGATTAACACTGTTCCTTTGGCAAGATAACCCGTCTTCATCCAGGTGAAATGTCGTGGATTTATTTACTGCAGGATTTTTTTCTCATCTTTCTCTCATTTTTGATTTGCTATTTTAGGGCGGAAATAACGGCCCGGCCTTGGTGGCAGGCGGTATTTTAAGTAGAGATTATTAACTCGAAAGGATTGAAAAATGAAAAGAAAACTGGCACAAGCAGCGGTCATGGTACTGATTGCGGCATTGGTATGTTCTATCGCCATTGCCAAAAGGTGTCATGATAAGAAAATGAAGCTTCCTGCTCAGGCAGAAAAGTCGCTGACAGAAAGTTACCCGGATGCTGCCATTAAAAAGGTAGAGAAGGATGAAGGAGATGTCAAAGTTTTCGAGGTGGAATTGGCTCTGGCCGATGGCAAGGAAATCGACGTAACGGTGGCTGCCGACGGGACGATTATGGAAACCAAGAATGGAATAGAAGCCTCAAGCCTTCCATTTGACGTCTCGACTATCATTCCAAGCGGCGGCGAGCTATTTTTTGTCGAGGGAGTCGAGAAGATTCTCGTATTTAGAGACTTTGTGTGACATGCCGATTTGTTTATAAAGAGCAAGGGCCTTTTGCCAGTATTCCCTAGCTTTTGCAATACCTCCGCGCTTTTTGTAAACGATGCCGAGATTGGCGTAGTCCTCTGCCATTCCTTGTTTATTGCCCATTTGTTCATCTATATCGAGTGCCTTTTTGTGCATTTTTTCGGACTTGTCGAGGTCGCCGCGGATTTTGTAAACGATGCCGAGATTGCCGTAGGTGATTGCTTGGCCTTCGAGTCGTCCGATTTGTAGATTTATCTCAAGGGCCTTTTTATATATTTCTTCGGCCTTGTCGAGGTCGCCACGGGCTCGATAAACATTGCCGAGATTGCCGTACTGGTTGGCTTGGTTTTTGAGAGAGTCAATTTGCTCAAAGATTTCGACGGCTTTTTTGTACATGTCTTCAGCGTTGTCGAGTTCCCCGCGAGTATAGTAAACATTGCCGATATTACCATAGTCTTGAGCCACACCTTTTTTATAGCCTATTTGTTCGTCTATGCTAAGAGCTCTGCTAAACATATCCTTAGCCTGTTCGAGATTTCCACGACTCGCGTATACAACGCCGAGATTGCTGAGTGTGCTTGAAATGCTCTTTGGCTGTCTAATCTTACCTTTTATGCCCAAACTATTTTTATATATCTCTAAGGCCTTGTTAAACTCGCCGCGGGTTTGGTAAACGTTGCCGAGATTGCCAAGCGCGGCAGCCTTTTCCTCAGTGTTGTCTTCAACTAAGTTTATGGCCCTTAAAGACAAACTTTCTGCGACATCGAGAAGTCCGAGGGTGTATAGAGCCGGATAGCAATCATTTATAAAGGCGTGAACAAAGGCCTTTGGTCCCTCAGCCTGTAGAACGTGTTCAGCCAATCTTGCAGCGGCAAGGGGGTCGGGTGCGGTCTGGTTTTCGCGGGCCTGTTTTAGTTTTCGGCGGTAAAAGTCAATCGCCCTGTTGTGATATTGCTGTTTTTCATCATCGGCCATCTGTTCAAGGATATAGTCTGCAAGAATCGTGTGATAGATTCGTTTGCCGTCGAGTTCTTTTCGGAAAAGGGCTGATAAATATTTATCAGCCATTACTACATGAATCGCATCAGTGTCAATTTGGCTAACTGCCTGCATAACTTCATCAGGTACTGGAACCTGTAATATGGCATAGGCCTTAAATATCCTAACGGCCTCTTTGCCACGTTTGCAGAGTTCCTTCCATTGCACAGCAGAAAAATCTACAGGCTCCGGCCTTTCGGGCAATTCTTCAAGCTTAACGCCTGCTACCAACAAGTCCAAAGATGCACCTATCGCGTAAGGATGGCCATTATATTTTCTTAGTGTATCGTGCAACTGCGGTATCGGCTGGGACAATTCGTCTTTACGGTACTTCAGCAAGTCATCTACATCCTCCTCACTTAATATTCCCAGGTCTTCTCTCGGAATCCGAACCGTGTTATTAAGTCGACTAATTACCTGGCTGTCGACTAATACATCTTCCGGACGTTGTGCAAACAGGAATTTAATCTTCTCAGGCAAACCCTTTATCACAATTGCCCAGGACTGGTCGCTGTCAGGTTGCATATATTTTTCCGGGTCAACTATAAATATAGCCCTGCCATTGTTCGGCGTTCGCTGTGATATGAATGCCAATCGTTCCAAGAACTGGTCGCGCGTATTACACTGCGGGTCACGCCTAAGGCTTTCTACTAACTCTGCTATATCCTTACCTTTAGGCACAAACGTTTTCAGTAAAGCCAGCCATTGTTTTCTTCTTTGAGGAACTTTGTCAAAACTTCCCGGCTCAGTACTCGCCGCCTCGAATGCATTATCCATCATAAGGGCCATCAAAGAATCCACGCTGTCCGTCGGCGTTACCTCATAGCGTACCCAGCCGCATTTAAGGTTCGGGAGTTCCTCCGCTAATTTTGCCATTTTGTTTAACAACCAAGTCTTACCCATGCCGAGTTGGCCGACGACTATGGCTGCGCCGCCTTGTTTTTGTTCGAGAAAGGCAGCGAACTGTCTCAACTCATCCTGCCTGCCGACAAAGATTTGGTTGTCCGACATGGTCTTTTTCCCTCACGGCCGTGAAACTTTGTGAGGGGATTATACGAAAATGTGTTGATAAAATCCAATATAAACCCACCGGGTGACGTTGTGCAGATTTGGAAACCCCTGCGGCGCAGGGGTTAGTGTGCGATGACGGAGGAGATTCTGAAGACCGGCAGTAATAGTGCGATTGCAATCGTTCCTATGACGGCACCTAAGATGGTTATCATCAGCGGCTCTATCAGGGTCATGACGGCCTTGATGGAGGCGTGCAGTTTCTTCTCGTAAAATAAAGAAACCTTATCGCTTACCTGGCCGAGCTTGCCGCTCTTTTCGCCGGCCTTTAGCATCTGGATTATGCCGGCCGAAATCAGCGAGCCGTCCCTGGCAATCTGGATTGATTCGGACAACTGGTAGCCGTCCCTGATTCTGTCGTCCACGGAATCCCACAGACGCTGGAAATAATAGTTGCGGCATGAGCCGTGAATAACGGCGATGGTGTCGAGCAGGCTCACGCCGGTGTTTACCATCGTGGCCATTATGCGCATGCTCCTGGCGACAATCGCGTCGATGAACATTGTACCCAGGACCGGTGTGTTGATTTTCATGTAGTCTACCGTGCGCCGGCCGAGCTCGGTCTTTGCAAAATAATACACCCCGCCGGCGGCAACAACCAGAAAAGTGAAGGCCATTGTCAGGACATTGAAATTGCTCATAAGCTGACTGAACCCGACCAGCAACTGAGTGATTTTCGGCAGTGCCGCACCCCTGGCTTCATAAATCTTTGTAAAGCGCGGCAGGACAAAGAACATCAGTGTGCCCGTCGCGGCCACGGCCATGAGCGCCATGATAATCGGATATGTAAGCGCCCCCTTAATGCGTTTTTTCGTGTCGGCCTCGAATTCGAGATATTCACTGAGGACCCGAAGCATATTGACCATTTTGCCGGATGCCTCGGAGGCCCTGACCATACTGACAAACATCGGGCTGAATGTTCGTGGATACGACAGCAATGCCTTTGAGAAATTCTCGCCATTTTTTACGGTATTGGCTATTGTTTCTATCATCCGGCAGAAGGGCCCCTGCTCCTGCTGCTCGGCGATGGCGTCGAGCGCGTCGCTGAGGACCACGCCGCTATCGAGCATGACCGCGATCTGAGTGGTAAACATTATCAAATCGGTCTGCTTGACCTTGACGTTCGACAATTTCTGCGATGCAATCCGGGCCGGCGCCGCATTTAGATTCAAGTCACCGGGGACGCCCGCTGCCGAAGGGCCGGCGGTCTTTTTTCGCGCGTCGGCGCTTTGGCTGTAACCGGATTTTGTCGGGCTCTGCAACATAGTTACGTTACTACTCCTGTCCGTCCAGTGTATAAGCGGTCCGCAGGACTTCCTCGACCGAGACTATACCTGCCTTGACTTTTTCAAGGCCGTCCAGTACCAGCGGGGTCATTCCATTCTTTACAGCTGCCTGGCGCAGATTCTTCAGGTTTGCGTTATCTGTAATCAGTTCTTTTATCTCTTCATCCGGCACGAAAAGTTCGTGAATGGCGATTCGTCCGGTGAAGCCGGTATTGCGGCATTTCTTACAGCCTAAGCCGTTGTAATACTTGTCGATTTTTCCGCCTATCTTTTCGACAATTTTGCGAAGGCTGGCGGGCGGTTCGTATTCGCTCTTGCAGTTGGGGCAGATTTTTCGCACCAGCCGTTGTGCGAGGACCGAAATCAGCGAGGCGCTTACCAGGTAAGGAGCAACACCCAAATCCAGCAGCCTTGTCACCGCACCGGGCGCATCGTTCGTATGCAATGTCGAGAGGACCAGGTGTCCCGTCAGTGCAGCCTGGACGGCTATATTGGCTGTTTCCTGGTCGCGAATTTCGCCGACCATAATAATATCCGGGTCCTGCCGCAAAAGTGACCGCAGCGCGGTGGCAAATTTAAAGCCGACCGTATCGCTGACCTGGAACTGGTTAATATTGTGCATATTGCACTCTACCGGGTCTTCCACGGTACAGATATTCACCTCTTCACTGTTAAGCTCAGCTAATGTCGCATAAAGCGTGGTGTTCTTGCCGGAGCCGGTGGGGCCGGTGACGAGTATTATGCCGTTGGGTGAACGCATGATGTTACGATAATTCTGCAGGTTGTTATAGGCGAAACCGAGCGACTCCAGATTAAAGAGTACCTTCTGCGGATTGATGATACGGATAACGACCTTCTCACCGAAGTTTCCGGGCATCACCGAGACGCGCAGGTCAACCGCTTTGCCTTCGACCAGAACATGAATACCGCCGTCCTGAGGCAGGCGCCTCTGGGCGATGTCCAGCTCGGCCATGATTTTTATTCGGGATACGATTGCCGGGTGCATCTGGAACGGAGGCTTCATCTTCTCGTAGAGCCTGCCGTCGACCCTGTACCGCACACGAAGAACCTTATCGTCGGGCTCGATGTGGATGTCACTGGCGTTTTCCCGCACAGCGTTGAAAATGATATAGTTGACGAGCTTGACCACCGGCGACTGGCCGGCCATCTCCTCGAGGTTGGTTATATCCTGTGTGATGCTTTCTATCAGCGTGAAATCTTCAAGTCCGTCTTCCTCGATGATATCATCAATAACAAAGACGTGGGCTGCCGGCAGATAGGCCTGCAGCGTGGCCTTGATATCCTTTGTGGTGGCACATACGACCTGGATGCGGCAGCCGCTTATGCGCTCAATCTCATCTATAAGAAAGACATTTGTCGGCTCACTGACAGCCACGGTCAGCGCGTCGTACACCTTGAACAGCGGCAGGACGATGTGCTCTTCGAGAAATTCGCGGGGCAACAGCTCCACCGCCTTGGGGTCGCACAGTTTCGGATTGACCTGGGCGTACGGGACGCCGTAAGCCTCGGACAGAGCTTCGGCTATCTGGTTCTCCGTGCAATAGCCCATTTCCACCAGAAGCTCGCCGAGCAGCTTGTTGTGTCCCTTTTCCCGCTGCTCGGTCAGCGCGCGGTCTATCTGCTCTTCGGTGACCACACCGTGAGCAAGCAGCAGCTGCCCCAGCTGCATCTTGTTTCCTATCGCTACTTCAGACATAACTATAACTCCCGGCCGTTACGCAAAACTTTTTACCGCTTCGGCCGTCTCGGCATAGCAATCGAACTGGCCTTCGAGCCTTGTAAGCTCGAGTACCTTTTTGCAATTTTCACTGAGAGAAACCAGTCTCAACTGACAGTGATTTTCTTCGCAGTAGTCCCGCGCCCAGAGAAGCTGCTCCAGGCCGGCACTGTCGATAAAATCTATGTTCTTCATATCGAGCACTATGCCGCTCTTCTGAGTGGCTATTACGCTCGTAATTGCGTTCTGCAGTGATTCGACGGACTCATGGTCAAGCTCTCCCTGCAGCTCGACTATTGTCACATCGTTATGGTCCTGTTTTTTAATTCTCATGTTATTAACGTCCCCACAGCGGTCATGCCGTATTTCGACATGTCCTCCGTGCTGTAAATATCCTTAAGGCCGTCCTGAATCATATCCCAGAGACGATAGACGTCGCTTTCCAGAAACAGCCTGCCGATTTTTTCATCGAACTGTGTCCCCAGTCCCTTACTAATCTCCTCCATCGCCTGCTCGAGTGTCAGTGCCTCCCTGTATGTCCTCTTGCTTGTCATAGCATCGAAGCTGTCGGCAAGACTTATTATCCTGGCTATTAAAGGAATCTGCTCGCCTTCGAGGCCGTTAGGATATCCTTTTCCGTCACATCGCTCGTGGTGCCCGAGCACTCCGGGAACAATCTCTCTCATCTGCTTGATTCCGCCGAGTATACCGGCACCGATAGTAGGATGCTCCTTGATACGTGCAAACTCCTCATCGGTCAGCCTGCCCTGCTTTCGCAGCACGACATCGTCAACACCCATCTTTCCTATATCATGGAGCAGCCCGGCCAGGTAAATCTTGTGTACCTGCTCGGGGCTGATACCTTCAACGGCGGCTAACTGCTCTGCAATCCATTTGGATATGAAGGCGACCCGCTCGGAGTGGCCTCTTGTGTACTGGTCTTTGGCGTCAATACTGCTGGTCAACGCCTTTAGTGAGCCGACGAAAAGCTCCTTGAGGTCGTTGAACAATCGGCCGTTTTCTATAAACACCGCGCAGCCGTTGGCTACCGAATTGAAAAGCTTGGCGTCGATGCTGTCAAAATCGGCTTTACCGATACGGTTAACAGCGACCATAAGGCCGATTATATTGTGCTCGTGTCCCCTGAGGCCGGACGGACCGGCCGAGGCCTTCTCTTTTCCAATCAGCGGTACGGCTATTACGTTTCGTATGTTATCAGGCCAGTGGTATCTTAAAGGCGCATCGACCTCGCTGTCCAGCAGGGCCTCTTTGCCTTTTGTCATCTCTTCTTCCAACCTGTCAAGTATGACCGCCGCCATATGCCAGTCGATATCAATAAGCCCTGCGCCGGCTGCTATTACAAGCTGCTTGTGGTCATCAACCTGTTTTTCAACCAGAACGGCAATACCCTCGACGGATACGATATCAGTAAGGCAGTCACAGGCCATCTGCAGATAGTTGCAGTCGGATTCCGTGACCTTCATATTTGCACTTAACTTGTGCAGCAGGACAAGCTCCTCGTACATCTGCGACAACTCGGAACTGACCATCTCGATTTGCTTAGTTGCCTTTGCCTCGGCAAGAAAGCTCCTTGCCAACAGTGTCAGCATCTGCTTAAGTGCCGTTATATGCGATTGGCTTTGTCCGCCGGGGCCGATATTAATCACCGCGACACCGCTGCAATCCTTGCAACCGCCGCCGTTGGTGCCCTGCGACAGTATCACGGCAAGACAGTTTTCATCAATTTGCACGGCAATATCCGACTGCTTCTGTTGGCTGCAATTCTTAAGAAGCGACTGGCATACTCCCGCCAGTGACTGTTTATCAACCGCCAAGGCGTCCGGGTCGGTAATGTAAACGAGCTGTCCGTTATTGTCACTAATCGCAAAGGCCGAGCCGAGACTGTTGACAGACCGGCCAAAGTCTTTGAAATCAAACACTCGTAAAGCACCCGTTCTTTTGTCTAAGGTTTCAGCCATATCACCCTTACCTTACGTTTTCAGCCTTGCTGAGCTACCGCCTGCTGATACAGGACGTCTTCGATGTCCCGAAGCAGCTCTTTCGGACTGAACGGCTTACTGAGACATTTACTGATTTTCAACCGTTGTTTCTGCTCGTCCTCCACGGCGAAGCTGCGTGCCGTGAGCATGATTACCGGAACGTCGGCGGTCTGCTCGGTTTGGCGAAGCTTCTCGATAAGCTCCAAACCGGTCATCACCGGCATTTGATAGTCCGTCACGACGATATCGGGCTTTTCGCTGCACGCCAGCTCGTAAGCTTCCGCGCCGTCTGAGGCTGAAACCACGTCGTAGCCGTTGTTTCGCAGCTTAATCGTCACCACGTGCACGATATGGATTTCATCATCCACAACCAGTACCTTTTTGTCCGCCATTACCATTCCTCCAACGATTAACTAATGCCGCTGTTCGGCTGAAATCTCGCCTCCCGGCGTTTTGTATTCATTTAACCTGTCACTGCGGCAGGCTCATTGACAGCCAGCGGTAGTTCGAAACCGAAAGTGCTTCCCTGGCCTACCGTGCTGGTGACAAAAACCCTGCCTTCGTGCACCTTTTCAACTATTTGTTTGACGAGGTTCAGTCCCAAACCCGTCCCTTTAGCCTGTTTATTGTTGGCCTTGACCCTGTAGAACTTGTCGAAAACGTGCTCGATTTCGTCCTGGGGAATACCGACACCCGTATCGCTGACTTTGGCCCGGACAGCTTTGGCGATTTCATCCACCTCGGTTTCAATCGAGACCTTGCCGCCGTTGGGCGTATACTTGACGGCGTTCGACAGCAGGTTGACGATTACCTGCGCCATCATGTCATGGTCGACGTAAACCTGGTCGAAAATAATCGGCTTCTGGGTGATAATTTCAATGTTTTTTTCTTCGGCGTATCCCTTAATCATGCCAAGCTGCTCTTCAATCAGGATGGTCAGGCTCATCGGTTTCTTGTCCACCTTAATAAGGCCTGACTCAATTCGGGCGGTATTGAGGATGTCCTCAATCAGCCTGCTGAGCCTGTTCGCCTGGCTCTGGATAATCGAGTAGAACTCTTTTTGCGTCTTCTCATCGGTGACCTCGTCGTCGGCGAGCATTTCAGCATAGGCGGTAATCGAGGCCAGCGGCGTCTTGAGCTCATGCGAAACGTGACTGACAAAATCATTCTTCATCTGCGAGATTTCCTTTTCCCGCGTAATGTCATGCAGCACCGCCACCGTCCCGCAGACCTGCTCGCGCTTGTCGTACACACACGATATGATACAGTCGAAGGTCCTGGTCCTGTCACCATCGACGAACTCCATCTCTCGTCTCGACGCCCGTGACTTGTTGATTCGGCTTTTGCTCAGGAACGTGGTGAACTCTTCCTTGTCCTGTTGAATAATCTTGCTGATGGGACTGTATTGTGAATCCTTGTAATCGAAGCCGAATAAATCACCGGCGGCTTCGTTCGCCATCAGCAGCCGGTTGAACTCGTCGACGACAATAACAGCGTCACGAATGCTGTAAATAATCGCGTCGGTGTTCTGCTTCTGGCGCTGTGCAAGCTGCAGTTGAATCTGAAGCTGCTTGATATGCTCTTCGAGTGAAAGCTGCTTCTGCCTGTAACGGTCTATTCTTCGGGCTATGGCGTCGGCGAGCTCCTCGGCGTCGGTACCTTCAAGTTTATTGGCCTCGCCGTCCTGTTTTAGCTGGCGTGCTATGGACGTGACGGACTCCAGCAGGCGGTGTAAGCACCAGCCGAGCCAGGTCACGACCATAGCGCCCGCTAAACAACAAACAGCCTCTACAATAAACCACCCAACTCCGAAGCTTCTCTGCCAAAGGTGTACCAACAGCGCCGCGGCCAGAACGAATGCAGCAAGACCAACACCCATAGGCACCAAAGGTACCGACCTTTTTTTTATCGACAGTCTCAAAACCATATTTTTCAACACCTTCTAAAACTATGAATCACCACGGCTGCATCCTGCTGTTCGCAAGAGGAGCGGCGCGGTGGTTTTACGCCACCTGCTACAAGCTCTCCTGTGAAATTTTCTCCCTGATATCATCCATTAGGCGCCGCGCATCGGGATAATTCGGGCGCGCCTCAAGTATATACTCCAGTTCCGCCAGTGCGGCCTGGTAGTAACCGTCCTCGTAGTATTGTTTGGCTATTTCGAACCTTTCCTCGAAGATTCGCGTCCTGTTGATGATGCTGAGACTCTTATGTGCGCCGTCGGAAATCAGTTTGACGTCCCTGACTTCCCTGGCATCGGCAAGCTGAGCAGGCTCATCAATTATGTGCGGCGTGAGTATAACAATCACTTCCTGACGCACATTTCTATCATTGGTGCCTCTGAACGCAGCCCCTACAATGGGCAAGTCACCGAGCAAAGGTATCTGCGAGCGCGACGTTGTTATAGCGTCTCTGAACAGGCCCCCGATAATAATAGTTTCGCCATCCTTAACCATAATGTTGGTTGTCAATTCGGCAGTAGTTTCAGTCGGGATACCTTCAGCATCAAGCTCACCGGTACTGTCTTTAGGGTAAATCTCCATACGGATATAACCATCGTTGCCTATGTAGGGTCTGAAAGACAGCTTTGTACCAGTATCGAGAAACTTTACCTCACCGACAGTAGCCTGGCCTGAGTCGGAAATAGTGGTTCTGTCCCTGTAGCCAAGTTTCTGCCCGATAAACACTGTTCCCGATTGCTTGTTCAGCGCGAGAATCTTAGGATTTGCCAGAACCGTAATTTCGGTAGTAGTTTCCAGAGCGGTTAAAATGGCCGCCAAATTCCCACTGGTTATCCCAATTCTCAGTCCTCCGGAAGCTGTTTTGCTGGCAAATCCAAAAGTCTCCATTGCCGTTCCTGCAAAAGCTCCGGCAGCTATTTGCGTGATTGGGGTAGTTGCCTCAGTACCTCTATCAACTGTATCTCCCGTAACATAATCCTGCGTTGCTGCGGCACCATCCAAACTGACGCCTCCAAGCAGGTTCCAGTCAATTCCAAATTCCATACCATCAGTCAGGGTTGCGCTTAGAATTGTCGCCTCAATCAAGACCTGTTGAGGTCTGACATCAATCGATGCCAATAACCCTTCGGCCTTGGCAATGTTTTCAGGAAAGTCATAAATCACAATAGTATCGTGAAGTGCCATACTATTGCCGCCGGTATCCGAGCCCACCCCATCTTTACCTGTCGATACGCCTGTTTCGGCATCGCTGCTGGCCTGCATAATGGCTGAGCTACTTAATACCGGCCTGCAAAGCTTGGCTGCTTCTTCGGCTGTTACGTAGTACAACGTAAAGACCTTATGCATCATCCTCTGCTTATCTTCCTTAATTCTCTTGTATTCCTCGGCCGTATATATCCTGATGAAGTTGCCGTCCTCGTCGTATTTGAAACCGTAACCGAGAATCGCCTGCAGGGCCTGCTCAAAGGTCACGTCATACAGGCTCGTAACAGTAACAACGCCGTCAACTCCTGCTGAAGGCACAATGTTCTTCTGGTACTTCGCTGACAGGAATCGCAGGGCGTCCCTTATGCTCATATCTTTCTTGAAGCTGAGCGATTGTATGCTCGGGCCGGGCTCAATCTGCTCTTCGGCGGGCTCGGAAATTTCCGCTGCACCTGCACTGGGAATCACTTCCGCCGCATAAACATCTTCTTTAACCGTCGAATCAACGTCGCCGACCGCCATAGCCGCAGCCAGGACAGCCGCCAGCGTCCAGACGATAAATCGTCCGTTTACTTTCGCTAATTTGCGTGATATTACACCTGCATTCATGATTAATCTCCTTGCTAAATGCCCGTCAAACCATCTCGATGGGCTTAATCCTCAAACCGTTTCGCAGCCTAATCAGGCTGCTTTAATTTCAATTCAATCTCAGTTTCCTCATATTTCACAATCACTGAATTGGCTCTAATCGACCTTACCTGACACTGGTACGATTTCGAACCTTCGACAACAACCGTTTCGCCAACCTTCACTAACTTGTCATTAATAAACGCTTCGGGCTGCGGCCCCATGCTTATCGCATCGAGCCTCAGTCCCTGAGCCACTTCTCGTACACCGTCTTTACCTGCGTCCGCCGAGACAATACTCGCCTCCGACGTACCTGAAAACTGTCCGTCCATCCTGAAGAAATCCCTTGCAAGTACGTCGTGTCTTCCTTCGACGTACGGAAGTTCAACAAACTCTACTTTCAAATTTTCCACACCGGAGTTCTGGTTGCCGCCGGTCGGCTGACTACCTTCTGCAGCTCTGGCCGACTGAGGCCCTTTGCCGCCGAGCAACCGGACCCACATGAATATCATCAGCACTATAAGAGCGGCCGCTATGACGCATTTCTTTTTGTCCGCCGACAGCCGATTAACCAGCCGATTCAACGTTCTGTCTGTTTTGTCGCCGTTCGTTCTCATTTTTTATCCGTATCTGATAATTACTTTTTAGCCCCGGCTCGCCGGGTCCCTGTGATATATAACCGCCTCGGCTTCCATTCGAAGCTGACCTTTGTATTCGGAATCGTTTACAAGACGAAACTTTTCTATCCGCACGGCCCTGTCAAGGCCCTGAAGCGACCGGCAGAACCTGCGAATCTGGTCAAGACGGCCCCTGCATTTCATCGTTACCGGCGTACAAACCAGCAACCCGGATTCTATCTCTTTATGCGGCGCAATCTGCTGCTCGGTCAATTTGTGCTCATCCATCAGGGCGGCAACCCTGCCGAGGAACTGTCCCAACTGCGTGTCGTAAGGTATTTTGAAATCAAAGTCGGCAAGCCTGTCTTCGAGCTCATCGAGCTGCGCCTGCAGATTCGGCATCTCAGCCTCTGCCGCCTGCGCACGTTCCGCCAGACCTGCCTGCGATACTCGCTCCTGCTTCAACGCCGCATCCTTCCTGTGCATCGGCAAATATCTGAAAATGACAAACCCTGCGACCAGGACCGCCGCGGCAATCAAAATCAGAACCTGTTGTTTAACTCGAAACCGCATATCGTTTAAAATCCGTTCCTTTTCGAGGTTACTCCAAACTCGACCTTCGTTACTCAATCCGATAGTTGGCCAGCTCACAACTGATTTCAAACTCGCTTACCTGTCGCTGCTCATCTGTCTGTCCGGTCACAACTTTAATGCTCTTGCTGCGGGAAAACGCCAGCGACACATTACAGAAATAGTCCGATTCCTCCAGCCTGCGTACAAACTTGCCGACGTCCAAAGTCTGGTCCGCAATGCCGAGAAGTATCACTGCAAACTTCACATCGCCGAGAGGCTCGACATCACCTTTTTTCGATGCCGCTGCCGCCACACGGATACCGGATGGAGAAGGACTCTTTTGACTGCCGGCCTGGAACTTCCGGGCCTCGAAGCTGACGTCACTGAGCACAATCTTTCCATCGACGAGGAAGCTCAGCTCGCTGAGCAGGTTGGCGATATTTATCCTCGAATCTATATCATCAAGCAGCTTTGCCTTTTTCTTAAGATTTTCAACCCGGCCGGTAATTTTTTGTGCCTGCCCGAGAACAGCCTGGGCCCTGACACACTTAAACTTATCCGCGTCGAGCTGCGCCCTGGCCGAGGACAATGAGCCGGCCGTTATGAAATTCCATACAACCATAACTGCCACGATACCACCCAGCACCATGTACTGGCTGCGCAAGCTCTGCTGCTTGCGCTTGCTGCTGGTATACCATTCTGGAAGCAGGTCTATATCTTTCATAATCGATTCGGCGCTTTTTTACTCAGCCAGGCCTTTCAGTGCCAGGCCGATAGCCACCGTCCACTCACAAAGGTCGCCTTTTCGGTCGCTTTTAAGTTCGACGCCGGCCATATTCAAACCTCTGAACGGCTCAGCGATTTCCAGTTCCACCGTCAACTGTCGTCTCAACACGTTAAGCAATATATTTTCATAGGTCCCGCCGCCGGCAAAAATCGCCCGCTCGACGCGCTTGCCTCTGAATGTCACCGTGTAATACCTGAAGCACAGACTTATTTCTCTCGCCAGCTCCTGCGATATCGTGCCGATGGCGTCGACTATCACCTGCCGAGTCGAGACATCCAGTGTGCTTTGGACGGCGGTCGCCGCCCCTGCTTCTCCGGCGTCGAGCCGTGCTTCTTCACTTGCCGTTCTCTCAGCCCGAAGGGCCGCACGCAGCACCTGTGCCTCAGCCACCGTGATACCGAGCTTGTCTGATATCTCTTCATCGAATCGCTGCGTGCCAATCGGTATCTCTTTGACAAACGCCATCTCGCCGCCCCTGCCGAATACCACCGAGGTGTAGCGCTTGCCGATATCGACAAAGACCAGGGTCTGCTGCCAGTCCTCCTCACGACGAAACAAACGGTCGACGCTTCTGAACAATGCACAGGGTATCGCATCAAGACCGACGGGAACCAGCCCGGCCTGCTGGAGCATCTGTATGTGCTCACGGACGACCCCGCCGTCGGCTGCGAACAGCACCAGCTCATTCTTGATTCCGTCGCCCTGCTTGACCTGTCCTACCGGCAGGTACCTGATTACGTCCTGGTTCGAATTCAAATTAAACCGCTGCCTCGCTTCGTCCATGACGGCACGGTCGGTCTCATGCTCGCTCATTTGGGCCAGACGCAGACTTGTTACCTCCACCTTTTCGTTCGCAAGGGCCGTTACTACATTGGTGCCCTGAAATCTGCCTCTGGCGAGCATCTGCTTTATAGTCGAGATAATCATCTGGCGGTACTGCTGCGGGTCATCCGTCGGCTCTTCATCGATTCGCGCTTTCTGAGCCGCTCTTACCGAGAGCTGGTCGTCCCGAACAAGCTGGACCATCTTTATCCAGCCGTGCCCGATATCCAGGCCGATGGGAAGAATGTTCCTGTTTGTCAAACTGAAACTAATCACCGCATATATCCTAATCAGTTATTGTTATATAACCTGTCACCGGCTCGACGTTGACCGTCATCGTCGAACCGCCGGCGCTGAGAACAATCTCACCTGTACTATTCAAATGGCTGTCGTCGCCGTTATAGGGACTGCCGAGATAATCGAAACCGACCGTGTCATCGGCGAAATTCGTACTCGAAATATTCACACTGGACAGCCTGCTGTCGGCGGCGAAATTAACTACGTAAGTATTGGGACCTTTTCTAATCGGGTGGCTGATGATTACACCATTGGCATCTTTTATACTGTATTTGTTTTCACCGGTTTCAAAATCCACCCAATACTTCTGACCTCTGCTGACTGCCATACTCTTGGCGTATTCGAGGTCTGATGCGATAATGGTCGCGGCACTTTTTAACTGCGTGGCAGTGCCGCTGGTGGCAAACGGAATCGCCAGCATCGCCGCTATCGCAAGTATCACAACGACCATGATTATCTCAACAAGAGTAAATCCGCTGTACCGCAACGTCAGAACAGATTGTCTATTCTGCAAGTTATTCATTTTGAGCACCCTTTCCGTGATGTCTCACTGCGTCTATGCGCAGAATCAACCCTGATTCGTTGTTTATTTCGACTCTTTTCGAACAGGCCTTAATCCGCCGTTTTGACGGCCGAAACCCCATTTCGGCAACGGAATATGCGTCTTCTGAGAACGACCGAAAACCGCTCGAATTTTCCCGACCAAAATTAAAATTCATTATTATGACCTGCCCATTATCAGCGCAAAAAAAGCCCGTCTATACTACACCTGCCGAAACAATCCTCAGAACCGTTAAAACCAGTTCCATGCCCCTTCGTCCGAAACGGGTTAAGATGTGCAAAACACCTGACTTGAGCTACTTCTAAATTTTCTGTTTGAGATATGTAAAGGCCGATAAGCAAATCCCAAAACGGACGTACCGCTTCGGCCTTTAATTCCTTCTAATAACTTTATAAAACGCCCCGGCCGCCTGCGACCATTTCTCACGGTCCCCGGATGCCGACCAGCACCATATTGCCGTCTTCGCCGGCGCCGCCGTTATTGCAATACTTCGCTGTCCGTCCTCATCAAGCCGCCAATGCGCTAAAAGACCAACAGAAACTTCCTGGTCGTCCATAACACGACTAACATCATTAACGTCGAGGGATTCGTCAAATATCCGTATGTCATATATCATTCCGCTGTAGGCGTATGAACTGCTTGCCGTCTTGTTGACCCCGATGTTAAGATGCCCATTGCCTGAACTTGGAACAGCAATCCATGCATCCGACCCTTGGAAGACACCGTCGAGATACGAAGTCATTGTATTGACATTTCTGGTAACAGCGATGTGATGCCATTGGTTTGCAATATCATTGATTGTGATTCCAGTATTCCAAGTGCCGGATGGATGGTGAATAATAAGTTCTCTTGGATTACTGCTGTCGAATTGCAATGTCCAGTGATTAGTCGAGCCGGTGGGATCTGTTTTCGAAACAATTGCGGCCCATGATTTTTGTGTCGGATTCGCTTTAACCCACACAGCCAAAGTATAATCGCCGGTTACCTGAAGCTCGCTGGAGCTGTCCTCAGTCTGTGCGTAATCATCTGAACCATCGAAGCTAAAGGCAGCATGTCCGCTTTCGGTCACACTCTCCGGCTCGCCGTGTATAATTGCATCCAGTCCGTCGACTGAGCTTACTGTTTCAACTATTCCGCCGCGGGCAAAAACCGCGCCGAGGACATTTACATCTTCACAACCGACATTAACGAACATCTTTCCCTGGATAACTGCAAGGCCTTCGATATCAACATCCGCATTTTCTTCGACTATAACATCGCCTGTTACCAGCAGTGCCGGAACAGCTTTCGCGGCTCGTATCAGGTTATTCGTACCTGTAATTCGCAAATCGCCTTGTACTATGAGCATCCCTTCTATCTGAACGTTACCGGCTAATTCCAAATCGTCGGCGCATTTAACGTAAGGCCCGTACTGGTCATTTAAAAGCGGCGACGAAACAGATTCAAAAGTATATTTACTGGTAAAACCTGTGATATTGACATCAGGCCAGTACGCTAAATCGCTTGCGGTATCCCCGCTGATAGTAACAGCGCTTGATAATTGTTGTGCCGATGTATCCGCCCAGTACGCTATGCAGGGGTTGAGCCGCAGCAGAGCTTTTAGATTACTCTGCGCTGTTCGTTCGCCGCCGCTAAGTTTATATGCCTGACAGCTTATATCATAATTACACCAGCGGGTGTCTCCCGGAAAGGACAGGTTCGGCTCGACACTTACATCGTAGTAGAAATCCCCATCTTCGAGCTGCTGCGACGTCGCGCCCGTCCAGTATTCGCCGCTTACCTCCTGCGGATTGAGGAGCAGGCCGCGTGCGTGCTCGAGCGCCGACTCGGCAAGGTAATCGACCTGCGTGCGAAGCAGCATATTATGGCCGTACTGCAGTTCGCCGTCGCTGCGCGATATGTAGGCAAGCGCTACTATGGTTATCACCATAACGATACCCAGCACGATAATCAGTGCCACGCCTCTTCGGGCTTTCAACGAATTTTTTTGTTTATAAATCATTTACAGTGTTAATCAGTGTCCATTAAATTTTTACAGTGTTAATCAGTGTAAATCCGTGTCCATTAAATTTTTACAGTGTTAATCAGTGTAAATCCGTGTCCATTAAATTTTTACAGTGTTAATCAGTGTAAATCCGTGTCTAAAATTTAAAACAGTGTTAATCCGTGTCTAATCATTCCTGCATCGCAGGTTAGCCGTTATTTCATAATGCCTTTCCGCACCGGCTTCGTCCAAATCGAATCCGATACCGACAAAGCCGGTATTTTCATCTATTGTCGCCGGATAAAATGAAACATTGCTGCATAGCGGCAAAACTTCCACTCGCCTTTCATCATACGAGGCAATTAGAGATTCCTTTGCACTGCCGTCCTTGATATCCACCTGCTCACCCGCCGCATCGGGAAACTCTAAAATGTAAATATGATTCCTGCCTGGACCCGCTTCGATATAAACAACCTCCGACGGGCCTATTTCATCGTTCGCATTATCATCCGCTCGCCACACTGCCAAATCATCACCGACCTGTACCACCTGTTTTGCGTAGCGAATCAGCTCCGATATCCGCAGCGTCGCGTATCGAATCTGCGCCTGGTGTCTGCTTAGTTCTTCACTCGCTCTCTGGGCATTGCCCATCGCATAGGCGAGCGTCGCCACCGCCGCGAAGATTATACTGCATACCATCAGAGCAACTAAAAGCTCGACCAGCGTCAATCCTTCGCGATTATATTTTTTATAACTGCTCATTTTGAAATCAACCGGCTGACCGAAGCCACCTCCGCTCCGAGATAATAAACCTTCACAGTAGCGCGAATGAAAAAGTATTCTTCATCATCACCGCTCAGGGGTTCGACAAAGACATAAACACAACTCGCGGTCCTGCTGTAATTGGCATACATCGCATCGGCAAACACATCGCCGTTCATATCTTCGACCTGGCCCTGCTCTTCGCTGTACGAACCGTATGTGCTATCTATATCTTCAAAATCGGCGGCGATTATTCGCTCCATCAAATCACCGGCCAGTTTAGCACCCAGTGTTCGTCGCTGGCCTTCTGCGCGCGAATGAGCGCCTGCCGTAAACGGCAAAAGCACACCGGCCGCGGCAATGCCAAGCACTACCGTCGCTACCATTGCTTCGGCTAACGTGAAGCCTCCCGCCTTCTTACCCGACGTTCGTCTCATATTAAAAAAACCTTATCCACGAATTAACACG
>Ga0315537_1000427_pt1 | contig 32468 bp, 27 predicted proteins | sample SalMarSW160270MG_FD_203091 | JGI IMG/M metagenome (GOLD analysis project Ga0315537, IMG submission 203091) | Salt marsh sediment microbial communities from the Plum Island Ecosystem LTER, Massachusetts, United States - Salt Marsh Sediment SW1602-70 ... | reverse complement strand
AAGGCTGTTATGCCGTAAAATACGATGTAAGTTACGCTTTTGACACTGAAATTACCAATGTGTATAGAATAGTAACAATTTCATAAGTTATTCAGAGCTCTCTATTGTTCGAACGTATAAATCCAATCAAACTTATCTCTAAGTTCTCGGTTATTCTCATTTCCTAAATCTGTAAGGTATTGTTCAAAGTCTTCTTTTACCTTCTCTAAAAACTTGTTCTGATTAATTTTGATTAAATTGTCCTCTGATAGATCTATGGATTTTTCGTATGTTGACGATATTCTAATATAAGGCCCAGTCATCCCACTGTGAAACAACTCGCATCTAAGTTGGGAATAAAGATCTTCCAGTCTTTCGCTGTATTCTTCTATTTCAAAAATTCTTCTGATTCCCTGCATAAAAAATCGCCTACTTTGACCGTTACTTCTTATGCCCTGACGAAACTGCTCAATACCTTCTATATATGCTGTTGCGACAAGGAGAACTACAAAACCGCTATTTTTTTTGTCAACTAGAGATTGCGCTCGTTCTAAAAACCAACCATTCACTTGTTTTTCAAATATCATTATTTTATCTTCAAGACAATTTATAGGATCTAGCTTTTTCCGCGTCTTCATAACCCTGAATATAAATTGATCATCGTCTGTCCTTTTACAAGATATACCTGGCGCGATAATAACATCTTCTCCACGCTGAGGGTGCTTTGCCATTGCTATTTATCCTCAAAATATTTTCCCGCTTGCTTGACATCATATTATCCCTCCAATTTTGGTCAAAGCAAGAAAAAAGCGGAATACCCATCTTCGCCAAGGCTTCCGCCTTCGTCAAGGTTAAGGTGGACAAGTCGGCGGCTGCTAAACGAAATGGGTTCGGCGTGTACTGAGGAATGACTGTACGCGACCGTGCCGGCCGCGGCTAAACAGACGACGAAACAGTGTATAAATTATTTTGTTTTGTAGTGGTTTGTGATTGGTAATCGGCGGTCTTTGCCGAAGGCCTTTGGTGTAATCTTCACTCCGGGCGGAGATTGTCTTCGCTTGTATTCGTTCCTGTCGACCAGTCTAATTACTCGCAGGACGTCTTCTTTCGGCAGGCCTGACTCAATCAGCTGCCCGGCCGATTTATCCAGCTCGACGTATCCTTCGAGAATCCTATCGAGCAGTTCGTAATCCGGCAGTGAGTCGCTGTCCTTCTGGTCTTCCCGCAGTTCGGCGCTCGGCGGTCTTTCAATAACGGCCTTTGGAATAATTTCTTTGCCGGCCCTGGTATTTATATATTTCGCCAGTTTATAGACGAGTGTTTTCGGCACGTCTTTTATCACCGCAAAGCCGCCTGCGGTATCGCCATAAAGCGTCGAGTAGCCGACAGCAGTTTCGCTTTTGTTGCCCGTTGTCAGCACCAATGCACCGAGCTGATTGCTCAGTGACATCAAGATGCTGCCGCGAATCCTGGCCTGGAGATTTTCGTATGCGACGCCTTCATTGTTCCAGCCGTTCACCGCTGAAAGGGCGTTGTCGAACTGCTCCAAGGTTTGCTCAATGGGAATCGACAGGAACTCGATGCCGAGGTTTTTTGCGAGTTTGGCAGCGTCGGATTTGGTCTGGTCTGTATTGAACCGCGAGGGCATAGTAATGCCGGTGACGTTTTCTTTGCCCAGTGCCGCTACAGCTATGGCAGTTACTACGGAGGAGTCTATTCCGCCGCTAAGTCCTATGAGCACCTTGTCGAACCCGTTTTTTCGTACGTAGTCCCTTGTGCCGAGCAGAAGCGCCTGGTAGATTTCTTCGGCCGGGTCGGTTATTTCATCTGCGGGGGCGCTTACCGGAGAGACTTTTACATCGCTGCCTTCGGTTGTAATATCGGCAATGAGCAAATCTTCTTCGAAAGCTGCGGCCTGGGCTGCAATTTTGCCCGATGAGTCTGCAATCGTACTTCGCCCGTCGAAGACCAGCTCGTCCTGTCCGCCGACCATATTGCAATAACAGGCGGTTGCGTTGAACAGCTTTGCGCAGTTTCCAATCACCTGCTGTCTAACTTTGAATTTTCCGACATAGAATGGAGAAGCGGAGATATTTACTATCAAGCCAATCGGTCCGCTGTTGCCCAAAAAACCTTTTAGCCAGTCGATATCCCATATATCCATGCAAATTATTACTGCTACCTGGAGTCCACTTACTTCAATGATAACGGGTTTATTGCCCGGCTCGAAGTACCTGTCTTCATCGAACACGCCGTAGTTCGGCAAAAGGCATTTGCGATAAATTTGTTTAATTCGGCCTTTCTGGATTATCGCGGCACTGTTATGACATACCGAACCATGGGGTTCGGCAAACCCCACTACTGCCGTTGCAGTAGTGCAGGATTTTGCGAGTTCCTTAACGGCTGCAAGGTTGTCTTCGAGGAAGTGCCTTTTGTGCAGCAGGTCTTCCGGCGGATAGCCGCAGAGGCACAGCTCCGGGTACACTACCAGCTGCGCGTCGGCCTTTACCGCCCGGCGATAGAACTGCTCTATCCTGTCGGCATTACCCTCCAGGTCACCTACTACCGAATTAATCTGAGCTAATGCTACCCGCATTTTCAAAACCTTTCACAGCGAGTATCGGGTATCGATAATCGATAATCAAGCCTTTACTTCCATAAACTTAACCAGCTCGTACACCGCCCGGTTGTAAGGCGTCGCGACGTTGTATTTTCTTGCCAGCTTGAGCACGGCACCGTTTAGAGCATCCATCTCGGTCGGTTTTCCTGCCGTCAAATCCTGGAGCGTCGACGATTTATGCTCGGCAGTATCCGGGACCAGTCGTGCGTAAAAGACCTTTAAAAAATCCTCCGCGCTGTCCCAGTGCGTCGAATAGCCGGCTTTTTTCATCACATGGAATACTTCTTCGGCCAATGTATCCATCAATTTGCGAGTGCAGTTTACCTGAGCAAGCCTGCCGTAGGGGACACCTAATATCGCGCCGACGGGATTCAGCAGGCAGTTGTAAAGCATCTTCGCCCACAGGTCTTTTTCTATTGATTTGGAGATTTGGCACTCGATACCGCCTTCGGTTATAGCCTCGCAAAGATTTTTTACGCACGAGACATCGCACCCGAACAGGCTGCCGATATGTATTGCATCGGCGTGTACGGTTATCTCCACTTCGTTGGGCTTTCGCCGGGTAAATCCTGTAATTACCCGCGCAGTATAAACCTGCTCCGGCCTGAAGTATCGCAAAAACTTTTCCGCGTTACCCCATCCGTTCTGAAAGTGGACTATTTTTCCCGCCTCGCCGAGCAGCCGCCTGTGCCTGAACAAATCCTTGGCCGCAGCGGCCGAGTCGAAAGACTTTGTGCATACCATGATAAAATCGTAGCTGCGGCGGCCGACATCATCCAGCGTGCAATAACTGCCGAAGCGTTGGGCCGTCGCGTGAAAGTCTCCGAATATGCCGGTCCGCAGCAGACCGTCTTTTTTTAGTGCGTTTACGGTTTGCCGCCGTGCGATTATATCGGTGTCAAGGCCGGCCTTTATAAGGCAGCTTGCCAGACCGAGTCCCACCGCTCCCGTACCATAGATGCAAATGCGCATTGCAGCGACCTGTAAAAAAGAAGACGTTAGCAAAATACCAAGGCTATTATAACTATTTACCCCCGTGCGAAAAACCTCTTTTGAAATATCCCCGCCTTGAGTTTATCCGCCTCGCAATTCTTTCATGCAAGCCGGGCAGAACAAATGGCCGGAATCTATTTTTGTTAAATCTCCGGCCGGCACCGCCTCGTTTCCGCAGCAGTCACATATTCCTGTCTGTACTTGTTCGAATTGCTTTTCTTTCTCGCTCGCCTGGGGCTCTTTGTCTTTCTCTCGAAGCATTGCCTCGAGCTCACCTGCCCGGCGTTCATATTCCTGTGCTCGTTCCTCCATCAGGCGTCCTTCGGACTGCACCGCGGCCAGCTCCGCTTCGAGCGTTTCTATGTGCTCCTTCGCCGCAGCTTCCGCGTCTGTCCGGCTTTGCCGTGCTTGATGGAGTTGGTGCTGAATTTGCGTTTTGTACTTGTCGTACTCATCTGCGACCGCTGCCGTCCCTTGCTGGGCTTCTGCGATTCGCTGCTCGGCCTCTTCTTTTATTTTTTCCAGTTCCTTTTTATATTGCCCGTTCAGTTCCTCCACCGCCTGCTGCGTTGCGACGTCCTGCTCATATTTTGCCGTCAGTTCCGCAAGCTGCTGCCCGGAGCGGCTCTCAATCAGGGCTATTCTTTCTTCGTATTGCTTCGTCAATTCACTTATCGCCTTGTTGTGTTGTGTTGCAGCTTCATCCGCCTCCGCCCTGAGCCGGCCAAGCTGCCCCTTTATCTGTTCAGTTTCTGCTTTCAATTCCGCCAGTTCCGCCTCTTTCTCGTCCGCCCGGGCTTGGACCTGCTCACTCTTCGCCGCCGCCTCATCGCGTATTTCGGTGAGCTGCTCTACCTGCCGGCGAAGCTCTTGCATCTGTGCTTCGAACTTGGCCCGCATTTTTTTCTGCTGCCGTGCAAATACACTTTCAGCTTCCGCTCTTGCCTGTTCTTCGGCCTGTTGGACCTGGTGCTGTGCGGCCGTACTCATTTGTTCGCGAAGCTCTTCGGTTTGTTTTTGCATTTGCTCCTGAAGCTCTATTATTTTTTGCTCCGCGTCCAGTTGCTGCTCCCGGGCCTTTGCCGTCTGCCGGGCTGCTTCAGCTTCGAGCGTCTCGGCCTTTTCGCGGCTTTGCTTTTCAATCTCTTCAATTCGCCTGGCCGTATCTTCTTTTGCCTGTGCAATCTCCCGCCTGGCCAGCTCTTTTGCCTCCTCGACGTCCCTGGCCGCCTCATCTTTAAGTTGCTCGATAAACCTTTCCTGTTCACTGCCGGCCTCTTTTGCCTGCGCAGCGGCCGCTTTGACCGCTTCCAGCTGCTCTGCAAGCTTGTCTTTCTCTTCTGTTATCTGCCGGAGTTTCGCCTGAACTTCTTCGATTGCCCTGCGATGTCCCCGTTCCTTCAGAGTCACCTCTTCCATTTGCTCAGCCTTGTGGCTGAGTTCATCCCGGAGCAGTACAATCTGGTCCTGTATTGCCTGCATCTTTTCCTGTGCAAACTCATTAGCCTGCACCTGCTGTTCCAGTTTCGCCTGCGTCTGTTCCCTGGCGACCTCCGCCGTCCGGAGGTGCTGTCCAAGCTCTTTAATCTGCTCCATCAGCGTCTGGCTCTGCGCAGTCGTTTCCTGCCTGGCGGCAGCCTCCGATTCCAGTTTTGCCTGTGCCCTTATCCTGTCTTCGTTATATTCCTGCGCCTTGTCCTGCGCCTGGGCCGCCGTTAGTTTTGCCGAATCAATCTCCGCCTCGAGCCGCTCTTTCGTCAAATTAGTTTTTTCTTCCAGCTCCTGCATTTGCTCCTGCATTGCCGCCAGATGTTCTGCGGCCTGGCGTTTCGCCTCGGCCAGTTCCTCAATCTCTTCTCTGAGCCTATCCTCCTGCCGCCGGTAGTTGTCCATGTCCTGCCGGGCCTGCTCGAGCTGCATCGCCAGGTCATTTGTTTTTTCCTGCATCTGCTGCCTTTGCTGCAGCTGGTTTTCAAGCTCAGCTCTGGTCTGGTCTAACTGCTGTGCCTTTTCATCGGCGGCGTGGAGGGCCGTTTCTTTTTCCTGCTTGGCCAGTTCGGCCGCTTCTTTGGCCGCCCTTATTTTGCTGCTCTGGTCTTTGAATCGTTTCTGAGCGAGTTCCCTGGCGCGCTTTCGGGCGTTAATTCTTTTCTCGGCCGCCAGTTTAAGTTGTGCCTTCGTCTCGAATTTAATCCTTTGTGCCTCGGCCAGGGCTTCCGCTGTGCGTTGCTGTGCCGCCTGTGTTGTCTGCCTGTTTTGTTCAAGCTCCGCCATCAGGCGTCCTGCGGACTGCTCCATCTGCTGCCGCAGCTCTTCGTTGCTACTCAGTTGCTCCCGGACTTCTGTTATGCGCTGCTGGTATATCTTAATCTGTTCTTCTCGCTGAGTATGCACCGCCGCAATCGCCTCGTCGCTCGCCCGCTCTTTTTCCTCCATCTCCGCTTTCAGTTCTTCTATAGTCTGTTCGTAAGCTCGCAGCCTCTCATTCAGCTCGCCCTGGCGACTTTCAAGATTCTCATCCGCCTCGGCCCTCAACTGTTCGAGCCGCTTTTGGTAATCACTTTCAATCCTCGCCGCTCTCTCATCCGCCTGCGTCGTCAGCTGCTCGATTTGCATTTGCCTGTCTGCTTCGAGCCGCTCTAACATTTGCTCACTCTGAGTTTCGGTTTGTTGAATCCTCTCTTGCAGCCCTGCTACCTGCTCATTTGCTTCGGCCCTGATTCTTTCTATCTCCTGCGTCGCCTCCAGCCGCGCAGTTTCAGTTTCCTGCTGCGTTTTGCGGTTGGCCCCTGCGACCTCTTCGTTGGCCCTGGTCTGAATAGCCTCTATCGTTTCCTGTGCCTGGGCCTGTAGCCGTCTGACTGTCTGCTCTGTTTCGGCCTTGGTCTGTGAAAGTGCCTGCTCGAATTCGTCCGCTTTTCTGAGTGCGGCGCCAGCGGCATCGGCCTGTTCTTCGAGCCTGCTTTCGACCGCTGCACGCGTCTGAATTTCAGCGTCGAGTCGTTCCTGAATCGCCTTTGCGTTCTCTTGCGTCGCTGCTAATTCCTCGACTGCTTTTTGTCTTTCAACGTCCAGCTCCTTGAACCTGCTCCATAAATCCTCGTGCGATTCGACTAATTTTTCGATTCGCTCCGCCATCAGGCGTCCTGCGGACTGCGCTTTAGCCAATGCCTGTCTCTCAGCCTCGAGCTCCTGCTGTTGTCTCTGGGCCTGTTGACTGATTTGGGCCGCCTGCTCCTGTGCCTCGGCGACGGCTATTTTTTCTTCACTGCGTATCAGCTCAATCTGCTGCCCGAACGACTCAGCGGCGTCGTCGGCCTGTTTCTTAAGTTCTGCAATCGCAGCTTCGAGCATCTGCTCTTTCTGGCGGGCCTCGGCTCGAAACTGATTGATTTGTTCTTCGCTCTGCTGTTGGAGCTGCTGACGCTGCTCGACGAGCTGCTCCTGCATTTGGCCGTGAATTTGTGCAATAGCCTGCTCGCTTTGGGTTCTTTCGGCTGCGATTTTTTCCTGTGCTTCGGCCTTTATCGCGGCTATCTCCTGCTTCAGTTCGCCGGCAAGCTCGGCCTTTTCGGCCTGCACGCTCGTAACACGCTCGTCAGCCTCGGCTCGTATCTGCTCGATTTGCTGCTGAGCCTCGAGCGCCTGCGTCTGGGCCTGCTGACTCAGCTCGGCAAGCTGCTGTTCGTAGTGCTCGGCTTTTTCCTGTGCCTTGACCTTGGCCTGCATCTCAGCCTGCAGTTTCTCCTGTGCGGCTTGCCTGGCCTCGGCCTGGGCTTTTGCCTTTTGCTCGGCCTGGTTCTTTGCAGACTCGTACGCCCTGAGTCTGGTATCATATTCAACTCGAATCCGTTCTATCGTCTCGTTGCTGTCGGCCTTGAATTTCGCAACCATCTCGGCGGCGTCTTTTTTGACCTTGCCGATTATATGCGTCGCCTCGGCCCGCATTCTTTCTTTCTGTTTTGCTATCGCCTCCGACGTCTGAGCCTTGAGCCGGGCGAGCTCATCTGCATGTTCGGCGGCCCGCTGATGACTCTGGGCTTCGAGCCTCTCTGCGCGTTCGGCCAGTTCCTGTGCATGCTCCTGTGCCTGTTTCCTTTCGATACTGTCCTGCTGGGCCTGCTGCTGGGCATCCCTTCTCGCCGCGGCTTCGGCTTCGAGCCGCTCGAAGAGCTCCGCCCGCGCCCGGTCGGCTGCGCCAAGCCGGTTCTCTAATTTTTGTGTCTGCTCCGCGAGGTTCGTTTTTTCTTCTTCCAGTCGAGAGCTTAAATCATTTATGGCCTGCTCATACGCCTGTTTCTGGTCAATCGCCTGCTTTCGAATCTCCTTTATCCGCTGGGCCGATTCGGCTGTAATTTTTTCCTGCTCCTGCTGTGCCTGTTGCTGAGTATCGGCAACCTGCTGCTCATACTCACTGTGCAGCCTGTCAATTTCCCGGGCATATTCCTCCTGGCGTTCCTTTGCCTGCGTCCGGTGCCGTTCAATCAGCTCGGCGTGCTCAGCCTTTAACGCCGCGACCTCTTGCACCGCCTCTTCCTTCGCCGCAGCTATTGCCTGTTCGCTTTGCCTTTGCACATTCCGGGCCAATTGCTGCGACTCTGCCTTTACTCTGCTGAGCTGTTCGGCCGCCTCACTGCTAATCCGGCTGATTTGTTCTTCGTAATCTGTTTTAAGCGTATCTACCTGCTCGCCGTGCTCGCTGTTAAGCTGCTCAATGCTTGCTTCGTATGCGCCTCTAAGGTGCGTCGTTTCTTCTGCTCGCTGTGTTCTTTCCTCTTCGAGCCGCCCGTCGAGTTCGCTTATCCTTTGTTCGTATTGGCTTTTTAGGAGCTCTATCTGTTCGGCTGAGGTTTTTTCGAGATTTGCAAGTTCGCCGCTGTACTTCTGCTCAAGCTGTGTCAGCTGCTCCTGGTGCGCCTTGTCTCGCTGCTGTGCCCGGCCGGTAAGCTCCAAAATTTTTTGCTCGTACTCAGTCCTTAGCGTACTTTGCTGCTCTTCATTCTGCTGTGCCGATTGCTCAATCCTGCTTTCGTAGTCGCCCCTGAGATTCGCAATCGTTTCCGTATATTCCTTCTGAAGCTGTTCGACCTGGGTCTTAGTGTCCTGTATCACCTGCTGATGTTCGGCTCTTAACGCGGCGGTCTCTTGTGCCTGTGTTTCTTTGAGCTGTTCAATCTGGCCTTGGTACCGGCTGTGGGTCTGGGCCAGTTCATGCTCATACTGCTCTTTCTTTCCGGCCGCCGCGGCATTCATCTGCTCGAATCTTTGGCGGTAGTTCGCGTCCAGCGACTCTGCCTGTTCCTTAGCATCGGCCTTTATCTTGTCTATATGCTCGCCGTACTCGGCCTTGATTTTTTCTATTCTCTGGCGGTAAAGGTTTTCCCTATGTGCCGCCTTGTTCTCAATATGACTTACCCTCTCGTCTGCCTTGGCCTTTATCTGCTCGATTTGTCCCTTTTGTTCCTGCTTGAGGGCCTCGATTTGCTCGCCATGCTCTTTTCTAACCGCCTCTAACTGCTCTTTGGCGTCCTGTAGTTTCGCAGCGGTTTCGGTCTCGACAGCGGTTATTTTTTGATTGCTTTGCTCTTTGAGCCGTTCGAGCTTTGCACTGTGGTCGGCCTGTAGCTGTGCGATTTGCTGTGCCGCCTCTTGTGCCTGGGCCTGAGCTTTGTTGATAAGCTCCTGTTTGGTCGCCGTAAGGTCGCGGACCTGCTGCTGTGCTTCGAGTTTTGCCTGCTCCTGGTTTGCGGCCTGCTGCTGCGCTTGGCGCTTTGCTTCAATCTCGACACCGAGTCCGTCGCGAAGCTCTTCTATTTGGCGTTGGTAAGCGCTCGTTACTTCATCAGCCTGAGCCGTTATTTGCTCGATTGTTTCTTTCAGCGACGCCTCGTTGCGTATCGCATGGCTCTTAATCTCACTTATCTTCTGCGACCATTGTTTTTCCATGGCCGCTATCTGCTCAGATGTCTGAGTTTTTAGCCTGCTTACCGTCTCGTTATATTCTTCCGCCCTTTGCCGTGACTGCTGTTCGAGCCGTTCGATAGTTTCCCGGGCGTCCTGCTGAATAGCCTGTGTTTGCTTCTCGTGCGTTGTTCGCAGTTTTTCTATTTCGTTCTGGTATAGCTGCTCCTGCGCCTTTAATTGTCCTTCTAATTGTTCGTTTTTTTCCCGGGCATCTTCTTTTATCTCATTCAGTTGCTGTTCATGTCCGGTTCTCAGTCGGGCAATCCGATTTTCATACCCCTGTTTTGCATCTTCGGCCTGTTTTTCTAATTGGGTCGTCTCTTCGATGCGCTGCTGTTCTAACTGCTCGGCCTCTTCGAGTCGCTGCTGTTGTAGTCTTGAAGTTTCTTCTTCGAGTTTTTGCTCTAATTGTTCAATTCTCGCCTGTGCCTGCGTCCGCGTCAGCATCAGCTCTTGGGCCGCCGCGTTTTTAACAGCCGCAAGTTCCTTCGCAGCCTTTTTCTCCAGAGTTTCTATCTGTTCTTCGTACCGGGCGGTTAGTCCGGCCTGCTCAGCTTGCGTCTGGGCCGAAAGCTCTTTCAACTTCTGCTCGTACTTGTCTTGTGTCGCTGCGAGGTTTTTTGTATGCAGCTTTCTTTCCTTTCCGAGCTCTGCGGCCAGTTCCTCTATCCGCTGTTCGCTTTGCTGCTCTATCTCGGTTATTCTCGCCTCGGCCTGGTCCTGGGCCTGCTCGATTCTTTTGGCCGAGTGGGACCGGATTTCTGCAATCCTCAGCTCGCTATCGGCTTTTGTCTTTTCGAGCTGCCTTTCATACTCGTCCGCCGCGTCCTTTGCGTCGAACTGCAGTTGATTTATTCTCTCGTCTCGCAGCTCGATTTGTTGCTGTGCTTCTTTGGTCAGCTCAATCTGCCCGGCAAGTTCCACTTCGAGCGCTTGTCTGGCTTTGAACTCAGCTTCGGCCTGGTCCTGGGCCTGGCTCTGTAAGTGCTTTGCCTCTTTTTCCTCCTGCTGGGCCTGTTCCTGTTTCTGACGATGTTTTTCTATCTGCTGGCGGGCGTTGCTCTGGGCCTCGGCAATTTGCTTATCCGCCCGCTGCTTCGCCGCCTGGTGCGCCTCTTCAATCCTCGCCGTCGCTCCTTTTTGGACTTTTAGAAGCTGTTCGTTATTCGCCCTGACCTTTTCCTCTGCCTCAATCACCACCCCATGAGCCTTTTCCTCTGCAATCCGCTTCTGCTTTTCCGCTGCTGTCCGTGCGCGCTGCTCGTCCGCCAAATCTTCCTGTGTCAGTCGAAGCTGCGTCTCTAATTCGACGATTTGCTGCTCGGCAATCTTTCTTGCCTGTGCCTGCTCGGCCGCCTGGCGTTCCGCCTGTGCCTTGCCTATCCGTTCGAGCTCTATCTGCGCCTTACGCCGGGCCTGCTGCTGCGCCCTTTCTTCGGCTTCTATACGTGCCTGCTCTCTTCGCTGTTGTCTTGCTTTTTCGCGGGCCTGAGCTTTTTCTTTCCTCTGGCGTTCTTTCGATTTTTTATAATTGATGCACGGCACATCCGGATGGAAAGGCCAGTGTTTCTCCCCGCAAATCGGACAGGTAGGTACAAACTTATCGTCCTTCTTTTTTGGTGAATTGCTCTTCTCGTCCATCCCGGGCTTTTCGTTGCCCCGCAAAGCTGTAAGACGCGAAACCAGCGACTTGTGTTCGCTTTTCGACTCAGGTTCCTGGGTTTTTTCCTCGGTACTCATAGCGCAGCGACAAAAAATACAGTTCCCTCGAGTTCCCCTTCCCTGGGGCGGTTAAATGCAGCCGGGGTTATCAACCCGCTCCGTAAATTCCCCAATATACCAGCCTTCTCCCGTTTTTCAAGCATAATAACCTCTCAAATGCCGCACGCTTTTGTTTAATCTTGTTTTTCAGGGCAGGGCGTTTTACCGTTGGCTTTTTTGAACTACCTGCAGAAGCCTGCGTAGTTTGTTATGGCGGCAAGTATATGTTTAAGAAGAACTTAACAATTCGAATATTATTATTTTTGGCGGTATCGGCCGTATTATTGTCTACAAACGGCTGCAAAACCAGGGAACAAAGCGTTATGAACGACCCCCAAACATCCTCGACAGACGAAAAAACCGGCTCCGGGCATTCTTTTGAAAAGGCAGCATTCGCCGCAGGCTGTTTCTGGCACGTCGAGCACGCCTTTGCCGATGTCCCCGGCGTAATTTCGACTACGGTCGGCTACACCGGCGGAACAACTGAAAATCCCACTTACAAAATGGTATGTTCCGACACGACCGGCCACGCCGAAGCCGTCGAAGTCACCTTCGAGCCGAACCAAATTTCATATTCTCAGCTTCTCGCTGTTTTCTGGAAGATTCACGACCCCACCCAGCTCAACCGGCAGGGTCCCGACGTCGGCAGCCAGTATCGCTCAGCGATTTTTTATTATAATGATGCGCAGCACCAGGCCGCCCTCGATTCGAAGGCAAAGCTCGAAGCTTCGGGCCAATTTTCCAGACCCGTTACCACTCAAATCCTTCCCGCCAAGGATTTCTACCGCGCAGAGGAATACCACCAGCAATATTTCAAGAAACACGGCTTTGTCTGCTCCCCCTGAACCCTGATTCGTTACTTCGGCACGATGGTCATCACCATCCGCCGATTCGTCATCGCACCGGGCTTTTCGACCTTGGCCACGTCTTCTATCATCGACGTAATCGACTGCAGCATCTCGTAGCCTCGTTCATGGTGCAGCATTTGCCTGCCCCTGAAGAACAGGGTAAACTGGACCTTGTGTCCCTTCCCGATGAACTGGCGGGCGTGATTGACCTTGATTTGCAAATCGTGCAAATCCGTTTCTGGCCGAAGCCGAATCTCCTTCAGCGTCGTCGCGTGCACCTGGTGCTTCTTATGCGACTCCCGAATTTTGCGTTTCTGCTGATAAAGATACTTGCCGTAATCCATTATCCGGCAAACCGGCGGTTCGCTCGTCGGCGCCACCTCCACCAGGTCCAGCCCCGCCTCGCGAGCCATGCTCATGGCCTCGTATTTTTCGACAATCCCCACTTGATTGTTTTCATGGTCGATTAATCTGACCTTTTGCGCGCGAATCCTCTCGTTGATTCGCAATCCCTTTTTGTCTGGTACCAAGCACCTTCCCTTTCAATAAAAAATTCGAAATTAAAAATTAAGACTTACTTCCTTATCGGCTATTTTTTCTTTTGCAATTTTCACAAACTCATCGATTCGGGCCGTCTTACTGTCCTTTTGGCCCCTAATCCGCACATTAACGCTGCCTTGTTCAGCCTCTTTAGGCCCCACGACCAGCATATACGGGACCTTCTCTCCGTGCGCTTTTGCTATTTTGGCCCCGATTTTTTCGCCCGATAAATCAGCTTGGCAGCGAAGTGCCGCTTCATTCATCTTCGCTTTTACCTGCTCTGCATACTCGCTGGTCTTTTCACTTATTGATAACACCCTCACCTGCTCTGGGGAAAGCCACATCGGCATCGCTCCGCCGTAATGCTCGATTAGTATTCCTAAAAATCTCTCGAACGAGCCGAGTACCGCCCGGTGTATCATCACCGGCGTCTTTTCGGTGTTGTCCTTATCCGTATAAACCAGGCCGAATCGCTGCGGCATCGAAAAATCAAGCTGAATCGTTCCTAACTGCCACGACCGCTTGAGGCAGTCCTGAATATGAAAATCAATCTTAGGCCCATAGAACGCGCCGTCACCCGGGTTGACCTTGTAATCTATTTCTTTGTGTTTTAGCGCATTTTCCAGCGCGGTCGTGGCCGTCTCCCATATTTCGTCCGAGCCGATATGCTTGGCCGGCTTGGTCGAAAGCTCGACGTGAAATTCATCGAAGCCGAACGCCTTGTATATTTCGAAAGTCAGCTCAATAACTCCGATTATTTCCTGCTCAATCTGCTCCGGTGTGCAGAATATATGTGCATCATCCTGCGTAAACTGCCGCACCCGGAACAATCCATGCATCACACCGCTGGCCTCGTGCCGGTGCACCAATCCCAATTCCGCCACCTTCAGCGGAAACTCACGGTACGAATGCTTGCGACTGTTATATACTAAGCAGCCGCCGGGGCAGTTCATAGGTTTTATCGCGTAGCCTACACCGTCAATTTCGGAAAAGTACATATTCTCTTTATAATTGTCCCAGTGTCCGCTTTTATGCCACAGCCTCTCATTAAGAATAATCGGCGTCTTAATTTCATTGTACCCGTACCGCCTGTGCACGCTGCGCCAGTAATCGACCACCTCGTTCCATATAATCATTCCCCTGGCGTGCATAAACGCAAAGCCGGGCCCGTCCTCGTGAAAGCTGAACAAATCGAGCTGCCTGCCTAAGACCCGGTGGTCCCTTCTCTTGGCCTCTTCCAGCCGATTCAGATACTTATCCAGTTCCTTTTGCGTCGCCCAGCAGGTTCCGTAAACCCTTTGCAGCATTTTCTGGGTCGGGTCGCCGTGCCAGTATGCGCCTGCGACGTTCATTACCTTGAACGCGCCGCACTTGCCGGTACTCGGTATGTGCGGCCCGCGACATAAATCCTCGAAACCGTCGCCGTGCGAATAGAAACTTATAATTTCGCTGTCGGTGCGGTTGATATTGTCGCTTTTATATTTATCATTCGCTAATTTCTGGAGCGCTTCGGCACGGGACATCTGGTTACGCACGAATGCCTGGTCAGCCTTGACAATCTCCGCCATTTTCTTTTCGATTCTCTCGAAATCGTCAGGCCGAATCGGCTCGTCAAGGTCGATATCGTAATAGAATCCGTCCTCGACAGTGGGCCCATAGACTAATTTTGCGCTCGGCCATATATCGCAAATTGCCTCAGCCATAATATGCGCGCAGCTATGCCGCATCACGTCAAGACCCTGGGGGTCCGTGGCTGTAATTATTTGAACCTCCGCATCGTTGTTTATGGGCGTTGATAAATCTACTACCTGCCCGTTGATTTTGGCCGCGACAGCCGCCTTGGCCAGTCTCGGCCCTATTTTTTGAGCCAGTTGTTCGGCGTTTACGCCCTCGGTGACCTCCATCTCGGCGCCGTCGGGCAATTTGACTTTAGCCATACATCCTTTCCGGCAAAACCCCAGAATTCGTTGTTATCTCGTTGTCGAAACAACAAATTTACCCAAATCCCGCAGTTATGTCAACCTATTTAGCCCCAGACCTTCAGCCTGCCGCAGCTTTGTGGGGGGCTTGCTCGATTATCGAACGGCTCATGCAGGCGGCTTGTGCGGCAAAGCGGCAGGGTATAATTATCCGGTCACTGGTGGTCAGCAGGTGGGTTATTGGGGCCGGGTTGGGGATTTGGGCAGGCAGGAGGTAAAATAATAAAAAAGCCGAATATTTATTTGTTGAATCGAATTAGCCGATATGGTCTAATGTCAGCCATGGGTTGTATTCTTGTACCTCTCGAGAGTAGCTCCCTAATAAAATTAAATAAGAGGTATTAAATTATGCGGCCTTGCGATATGGGCCAAAGGAGAAGTTTCAGTGAGCACAGGTAAAGTAAAATGGTTTAACGCGAACAAGGGTTTTGGTTTTATCGCTCCGGATGACGGCGGCGAGGACCTGTTTGTCCACCACTCAGAGATTAAGACGAGCGGCTATGCGTCACTCGACGAAGGTCAGTCGGTTGAGTTCGAGGTAGGACAAGGCAAAAAGGGGCCGTGCGCGACAAATGTAGTGCCCGGCTAAGGTAAGAGATTTCTTACGACCTATTGGCCTCGGCCCAAACGCCGGGGCTTTTTTTTATGTAATCATTCCAGCCAAATCGGGCCGTTTCGAATCTGACGGCCAGTTAATATTTTGTCGGACAGATTCAATACGAGATTCTTGATTCTCGCTCTCCGATAAGGTATAGGTATCAGGTGAACCGGCTTATTTGGCTTTAGTGTAGATAAGATATTGACAGGGCTTTACTATGCTGGATCCATCCAGGAAAAGATATCGGTTGAGGGTTGTGATTCCGGCGTACCCTGCCTTTAATATTTATTCGCGCATAGCCAGAAGGACAACGGCCCTGGGTCCCGTTTGTGTGGCCAGTGCAGCCAATAAAATGGAAAAATGGGATGCCGAGGTTATCGACGAGAATAACCTCGGCAGGTTCGGTCCCCGCTGTGATACCGCCGGAGCCGACCATGAATTTTTACAAAAACAGAGACCTTCGGATGTAGTCGGATTGTATGGCGGCCTGACAAGCACCATTCCCAGACTGTATGAAATAGCGAATTTCTACAGGAAGCAAGGAATTATAACTATTGCCGGGGGACAGCATTTCGTAGAGGAGACCATACCCGAAGCACTGTCCGTGGGCATTGACTATATTGTCCTCGGTGAAGCCGAAGAAACAATCAGGGATTTGTTGCAGGCTATCCAAAACGAACAGGACGTCGGTAGAGTCAGAGGCATCGCATATCTGAAAAACGGCAAGGTTGTTTTCACCGCAAAGCGGGAACACCTACTGGACTTCGACAAGCTGCCTCCGCCGGATTTTTCGCTGGTCCGCTATGCTAAAATCAGGCTTTATCCGGTGGAGAGAATCCGCGGCTGCGGCATGAACTGTGAGTTCTGCACCGTTAAGGGTAAACCGAGGCACGCCGAGCCTGAAAGGTTGCTTGAGCACATCAGTCTTCTTGTGGAAACGTACAATGCAAAGCGGTTTTTCATTGTTGACGACCTTTTCGGCCAGCAGCGGGACGAGACGATAAGGCTTTGCAGGATGCTCGCGGATTACCAGCGAAGGGTCGGCAGGCGATTGCGGTTAACGGCCCAGATACGTCTGGACAAAGCGCGCGATACGGAATTGCTTTCTGCTATGAGGGACGCCGGCATCAGGACAGTGTGCATCGGCTATGAATCGCCTATCGAGGAGGAGCTGCTGGCCATGAACAAGCATATCAGCTCGGCCGATATGCTCTCGCTGACGAAAATATTTCACGAAGCCGGATTCCTGGTTCATGGGATGTTTATCTTCGGCTATCCTCTCAGGGAAAACAGCGATTTCAAAATGTCCGTCAATGAACGGGCCAGGTATTACAGGGATTTTATCCGCAAGGCAAAAATTGACACAGTGCAGATATTACTGCCGGTGCCTATCCCCGGTACGGAATTACGCGACAGGCTGAAAAAACAAAACCGGATTTATCGCCTTGAGGATATTGGATGGGAATACTATGACGGCAGTTTTCCGTTGTTTGAGCCGGATGAACCGTTGAGTCCTGAACAGATACAGCAAAGCAGCAGAAGAATCATGGGCAGGTTCTATCAGTTCGGATACATATTTCTGGTGCCCGTACATATTGTTTCGTTCACCGGTTTGTTATTCTTTTTGTATAACATCCGATTGGGCTGGAGGCGGTGGTATCGTTCATGGCGTAACTACCTTGTTCGCTTTGGAGGCTGGATTATTTTGCACAAATGGCTCAGAACCTTTAGAAAAGACAAATTTCCGCAAAAATTACAGAACGCCCGCCGACACCTCAACTAAATTCTTCCTCTATCCCCTCCACGTCCTCAATTTCCCTGATTAATCAATAATCATTCAAGCTACTTTGCGACTAATCGTTTCGACTTGTAATTTCAATCAGGTGGAATCCGAACTGTGTCTGGACCGGGCCGTGGATTTTGCCAAGGTCGCCGCTGAAAATTACGTCATCGAATTCCCTGACCATCTGGCCCTGCGAGAATTCGCCTAAATCTCCTCCTTGTTCACCCGATGGACACTGTGAGTGTTCAGCGGCCAGTTCAGCGAAGTCGGCCCCGTCCTCGATTTGCTTCTTGAGCTCTTCGCATTGCTCTTTTGTTTCGACCAGTATGTGACGTGCTGACGCAGTTGCCATGAGTTACTCCGTAAAAAAGTATTGCGTAAAATCGAATAATTTAAATTTCGAAATTGCCGTTGAAAACTTCAGTTGCGCTTCCGGTCATATAGACGCAATTATCCTGCTCGGGCCAGTTCAAATCCAAATCCCCGCCGGGCAGATGAATCGTACAGGCCCTGTCGGCTTGTTCGGTTAATACGCCTGCCACGCACACGGCACAGGCGCCCGTGCCGCAGGCTAACGTAATGCCGCTGCCGCGCTCCCACGTTCGCATCGTCAGTTCGCTGCGTGAATTGACCTTTGCAAAATGCACGTTCGTCCGCTGCGCAAAGTGCACATTCGTTTTCTGCGGAAACAAATCAAGATTTTCAATCGCAGGCCCAAGCCTTTCAAGTTCAACTTTAGTGATATCATCGCAGAAGAATACCGCGTGCGGATTGCCCATCGATACGCACGTCATCTCGAGACGCCGGCCGAGTATCTCCACCGGGTGATTAATGACTTTATCGCCGCTGATTTTTACCGGAATATCCTTCGGCGCCAACCGGGGCCGGCCCATATTGACGCATACGCTGGTCACTTTGTCGTTTGCATCGGTAGTCAGTCCGAGTGTAAGGATGCCATTACCAGTCTCGACTTTCAGCGATATAGGACACGTCTTTCCGCCAGGTATCCGGAACTCTGGGCCGGGCGAGGCCAGTTTGTGTTCGTATGTATATTTAGCAAGGCAGCGGATGCCGTTGCCGCACATCTCGGCTTCGGAGCCGTCGGCGTTGAACATTCGCATGCGCACATCAGCTTTTTTTGATGGGCATATCAAGATTAGGCCATCCGAGCCGATGCCGAAGTGCCGATCGCTTACCCTTTTTGCGACGGCAGGGGGGTCGCTGACATCCTCTTCGAAGCAATTGACGTAGACGTAGTCATTGCCGATACCGTGCATTTTCGTAAACCGCATGACTTTAGCTCTCGAATATTAAATTAACCACAGATTAAAAATATTTACTAAAAACCAACGACTAACGAATATACCCTCAAAGGCCCCGGAATGCAAATATCCAGAAGTCAGGAGACAGGAATCAGAAGACAGAGGGCAGAAGCCAGAAGGCGAAAAAAATCCTAAATCCTAAACTCTAAATCCGAAACAAATTCAAAATACAAAGTCCTAATGCTCAAAACAAAGGCGTAAAAGTACAGCCAGCCCAATTACCGAAGGGCTGACCTTTGCCGTGCGGTTCGGTCCCGTGGCGGGTCCGGCTTCACTAAGATGCAGTTACGCCGCGGCAGGTCAGATTCGGAATTCAGGTTTTCTGTGGTTTAGCTGGGCCTTGAGTCTTGCTACGATGGATGAGTGCATCTGCGAGACGCGGGACTCGGACAAGTCGAGCGTGGCGCCGATTTCCTTCATAGTCATCTCTTCGTAATAGTAGAGGACTATGATAAGCCGTTCGGCGCGGGTCAGGCCTTTGGTCAGCAGGTTCTTCAAATCCCGCTTCTGCGCCTCGGTCAGCGGGTCAGCCGACTTTTGATCCTTTAAAATGTCGATTTCACGAAGGTCTTTATCGCCTTCCTCTTCGCCGTACTTGGCGTTTAGAGAGACCAGTCCGATTGCGTTGGCGTCGCGTTTTAGTCGCCGGAATTCGTCCATACCGATTTCAAGCTCGGAAGCGGTTTCCTGCTCGGTGGGTTTTCGGCCGAGATGCGCTTCGAGGGATTGTGTAGCTCTTGAGAGCTGGTGTGCGCGGGCGCGTACGAGACGGGGGACCCAGTCCATGCTGCGAAGCTCGTCGAGTATCGCACCCCTGATGCGCGGAGAGCAGTAGGTCTCGAACTTGACTCCCCGCTCGGGGTCGAATGCGTTGAGTGCATCCATCATGCCGAAGTTGCCGGCGCTGATGAGATCGTCAACCTCGACCTTGTCGGGCAGCTTGGTGTGCAGTCGTTCTGCGACGTACCTGACCAGGGGGCTGTAGTGCTCCATCAGGGTATTGCGCGAGTCCTCGTCGTGGCCGTCGTGGAATTGTTGCCATACCTTTTCAATTTCAATCTTTTGAGTAGTTTCCATCGGGTCCCTCCATCGGGCTAATCCGTTTCTATCTTACGGTTGCGGGTTACGTCCCATAAACACGCAGTTGAAATCAGTTTTTTAAGTTCGAGGCCGGTCATTGAGAAAATACCTGTCATATCCTGATTATCGAACGATTCGGCTGGGACTTTAGCAGAACCGTCCGAGACGCTAAAAGTTCTGATTTGCAGTCGATTGCCTTTTTTCCCAGAGCAATTGAACGGCAAATTTCTGGTTCAGTGCGTTTTCAACAACCTTTTCGACCTGCAACTGGATGTATCTTTCCTTGCCGGTCCTGAGCAGCTGTTTTGCGTGGTTATCGGCGACGGGTCTGACTTCGAAACAACCACCCGAAAGAAATTTTATGTTTTCGGTATCGGTCATCAAAAGACGGTTATTCCTGATATGCTCGTCGAGTGCCGTGCTGAGTACGGCGGCGAACTCGGCGCAAGGTAAATCCTTCGGGGTAAAGTCGGGCTTATCCGTACTTCGGATGTTTAATGCGAGGATTTTCTGGCGTGCGTGCGTGAACTCGAGGACCTTTAACAACACCTCGGCGAGATTGTCGGTTGCCAGAGCAGTACATTTAGCAGCCTGCGTCCTGCTTTTGTGTTTGAGGCTTTCGTCCGTGATCACCTTTTTCTCTCCAATTTTTCCTAAGTAAGCAATATTGTTTTTCTAAGCTGTTTTACGGTCCTGGTGCTCTTGGTTTAGAATTTTTTTTATTTGGGAAAGGGTCTTTGTTTTTTTCAGTTCGGTAATTCGTGCAAGCCTCTGGAATACGGATTCGTCGTAAAGCCTGTGCCCGCCTTCGGTCCACTGGACTTCCTGGATAAGGCCCATAATTGTGTAGTTGTGGATGGTTTGTCTTGACAGTGGGGTGGAGCGAATCAGGTCACCGATTCGATACAACTTAGTCGGTATTTTAAAAGTTCCTTCCGCCAATGCCATACTCCAGCAGGTCAAAGAAAATAAGTCAAAAGGCATTATACGTTTTGCAAAATGTAAAAGCTAATTTATAGGATGTCAACGGTTTTTTAAGTTTTTTTAAAAAAATTTCTATTGGGGCGAAGATTTCGTGTTTTCTGTGGGAGTTTTCACGAGAAAGCCTTAGGGGGAAGGCGGATAAACAGGCGATAGTACGTGATTTTTTCGGGCGTTGTAATGATTTTCCCGGAGAGGCCGGACGAGTGATTTTATGCCGGATAGCGACCCAAATAGCGGGGGCGGCCACAAAGCTGTTCAGTGGCAGTTTTGAGTGCTGAGTTTTGAGTTATTCGATTTGTGGTTGCGGGTCGTGAGTAGTGGTTTCAATTTGTCGTTGGGCGTCGTTTTGGGGTCGCGGCGAAAATTTCACTGATTAGGGCAAAACTGCTGTGCAGCCGATAATGATTCAATAGAACCCTGTAAATATACCCCATTTTTGATTCACGTCAGTAATTAAGGCTGATATTTGCGAGATGCAGCTGTCGCAAAAAGAGTTGACATTGGTTATGAGGGCGGCGAAAAAGCGAAATTATAAGAAATTCGGCTGAGAAAGGAGATTTAAGTTATGAAAGCATCTGCAGAAGTACAAGATAAGATAGTGTTTTTTATGGAAGCGGCAATTGGCCAGGCGAAGAAAAGCTTAAGTGAAGGAGGGATTCCTATAGGTTCGGTTTTAGTTAAAGACGGGAAAATCATCGGGTCCGGACATAATAAGCGTGTTCAGGATAACGACCCAATCATACATGCCGAAATTGACTGCCTTCGCAATGCAGGCAGAATAGGCAGCTACAAAGGCACTGTACTTTATTCCACATTAATGCCTTGCTATCTTTGTGCCGGGGCCGTGGTGCAGTTCGGAATTGGGAAAGTCATTGCCGGAGAATCGCAGAGCTTTGAAGGGGCTGCTGATTTTATGAAATCTATGGGTGTAGAGGTTGTCGATTTGAATCTTGACGAATGTAAGCAGTTAATGCGTGATTTTATCCATTCCAATCCCGAACTCTGGAATGAGGATATCGGGCAGTTGCAGGAGGAAATCGAAGATTAAATATCAAAATGCAAAAATGTGGGACGGCCTTCGGCAAGGTATTTTTATGGCCGGCGGCACCCCTGTTGACGGCATACAGGGGCAGGCAGGTCCGCGGGCTAAACCTAAAAGATAAAATCGCCTGCGGCGCAGAGGGCTAATAGACTTCTAAACCGCGTCCTATAAGAATCCGTTGCTGTAAAAGTTATTGGTGGAGGTGTGATTCAATCGGCCTGTTCGAGGATTTTGAGGTTTTGTTGTTAGGGTGCGTTTTTTTAAGAAAAAGGGGCAGGGAAAAAACCGATTATAAAGACCGGTCAACATTGAGATGTTATGGTGTGTTTTTCGATCGCTGCCGTTTATCCAATAGCAAGAGAAAGGTTAGATAGTATCTTTATGCCAGAATCCGAGTCAAAGGATAAAAGAACGCAGGGCAAAAGGCGGTCCGATATTTCCATATTAGAGCAGATTACTCCGCTTGCCCGGCAGATAAACTGCCTGGATATTCAGCGGATAGCGGAACTCTGCGTGACGGGCATACCGGAACTTGTTAAGGTGCGGTTCGCGTCGGTGTATGTTCTGGATGAGACGAGCAATATCCTTCATCTTCTGCGTCATAATCATCCTTATCTGATAAACAAGATAGTGTCTCTGAATCAGAATCCGCCTTCGCCTATGGTAATGGCGGTCCGTAGCAAGGGGATTATCCTTACTGAGGATATTGATTCACACCAAAAGCCGATGATACGGAAATCTCAGCGGCGGTTCCTTGAGAATTACGCGACGAAGAGCTGCCTGATTCTGCCTCTTGTCTGCCAGGAGAGGGTTGTTGGAGTTCTGAACCTGGCTGACCGGACTGGTTCGAGATTTTTCCGGCAAGAGGATATTGCGTTGGTAGAGCTTCTGGGCCAACTGGTCGGCGCATCCATCGGGAACATCAAGCTATTCGAGAAGACGCAACGACAGGCGACGACGGACGGTCTGACCGGTCTGGCGAATCACCGGACGTTCTACGAGATGCTCGAGAGGGAGTTGTGGCGGTCCCGTCGATACGGCGGGCATATATCCGTAATAATGGTTGACGTCGATAATCTCAAGAAGATAAACGATACGTACGGGCACCGTGTGGGGGACAAGGCGATAAGGCAGGTGAGCCAGAAGATAAAGCAGTGCATTCGCCAGATAGATACTGCGGCGAGATACGGCGGTGACGAGTTCGCAGTGATACTGCCGAATACGTCACTGGCGGAGGCGGTAGTGGTGGCCGAGCGTATGGTTGAGGTTGTGTCGCGTTCGACGTTAGCGGCCGACGAGCATGAGATTCCGCTTTCGATAAGTGTCGGGCTTGGTCAATATGACTGCCACAGCAGGCCGGAGGATATAACCAGCCGTTCGGACCAGGCGCTTTATACGGCCAAGCAGGCGGGGAAGAACACGGTCAGGATATTCGAGCCGTGTAAGTAAATCCAAACCTTAGACACCAGAGACCATGCGACGGAAGACTGAATATCCGATATTGAATCCTTCGACATGGTTCGACTCTTTCGACTACGCTCAAGGCAGGTGCGCTCACCACAGGCTGCTCATGACAGGTGCAGAATTCAGATTAGTTGACGTGTGCTTCTTCGGGCGGCAGCGCGACGACTTTATTTCGCCCGGTCCGCTTTGCTTCATATAAAGCCGTATCAGCGCGTTCCATAATAGTCTGCGGCGAATCCGGCGGTGCCGGGTTCCACTGAGTGAGGCCGCAACTGATAGTCGGGTTGTCAACGCCTGGTATTGAGAGTTTTTCCGCCTGGCGTCGTATTCGTTCGAGCAGGATAAGTCCGCCGCTGATTGTAGTTTCCGGCATGACGAGGACGAATTCATCTCCGCCATAACGGGCAATTACAATGTCGGTCTCCCTGGTGCTCTTTCGCATCAGTGCTGCGATTTGCTTAAGAGCGCGGTCGCCGGCGGGGTGGCCTGCCTGGTCATTTATCTGTTTGAATTTGTCGAGGTCCGCGATAGCCAGTGTAAAGCATCTCTGGTAACGTGCGGAGCGTGCGCATTCGGCTTTTAGCACATTCTCGAGCACCCTTCGTGTTCCGACGCCTGTCAGGGGGTCGGTTTCACTGTCGCGTCTGGCGTCGATGTAGCTTTTGTAGAGCTTTGCATTGGTCAGGTTGATATTCAGGACCTGCTGCAATAACGAGGCCTTGTAGAGTTGCGAGTGTTCGGGCTTTTCGCCGGGCCGGGCCGGATGGCACATGCACAGAAAGCCATTTGTCGTGTCGGCGGCGTGAGGATTGTCCTGTGTGCGAATCTTCAGGGGGATGACGAGTTTCGACAGGACGCAGCTTTTGTCCTGGCAGCCGATACAGGTGGTGTCGACGTGGATGCGCACGGATTGCGGTATCTTTTCGGAGACGGCGTCGTCGATGAGTTGTTTGTGAGGTTTATTGCAGTTGTTGCATTGTATGATTGGTTTTGAAAGGTCTTCAGAGGCCAAGCAAAGTACGGCACTTTTGGCGCCGAAGTTTTTTGGGACCTCGTTTATGGCAAGAGAGATTACGTCATCGAACTCGAGACTTTTGAGCCCGGTCGGGAGCATGGCGAGCTGTTCGGCGGCGGTCTGCATGTCCTTGTTGCTTTTGAGGCGGTATGCGATGAGGTCCCGACTGGATATCATACCGATAGCTTTGCCGTTTTGCAGTATCGGCAGGTGCCTGATTTGGTGTTTGGCCATTAGTATTTCGGCTTCGGTGGCGCTTGCTTTTGGTTCACAGGAGACGACTGAAGAAGTCATGACCTGGCTGACGAGAGTGTCCTTCGGGGAAAGTGATTCGGCCAGGACTTTTGAGAGCATATCCCGCTCAGTGATAATTCCGACGAAGTCTCGATTTTCATCGAAGACGGCCAGGCACCCGATGTTGTGGCGACTCATCTGCTGTGCTGCGTCGGCGACAGTGACATTTTGCCCGATGTCGAACAGCTGGTCGGTTTCATCTTGAAGCTGTTTGATTTCTCCTACTCGTGGTACAAACACTTTTGTTACCTCTCAAAGACGGATTCAGGAACCTTGTTAAAATTTCGAGACAGACGTATTTGGCGCAAGAGAGTGTTTACCTGCGCCACTGGGCTTTTCTTACCATCAAAGGCGGTACGTGAGCAGGCTTTACGGTTCGACGGCCCGAAGACAGGCAGCTTGTTCCGTTTGGATACCATTTAAGCTCGTAGATTTCCAGGTTGGCACGAAACAGCCTGTCGTTGTTTTTACCGGTCATAGAATCACCTGCCACTTTTTCAAAGTTTTCGTTGCGCATGGTCATTTTATCGGCCAAAAGCCGAGGCGGCTTTGGCACGATTGGAGGCAGAGGTGCGGTAATTTGTCCGGAGCGTTGTTGTGTGAGCGGAAAGCGTGAAAAATTACGGCTGGGAAGCTTAAAAAAGTTGACTGATTCCGATATTATTGTTTAATTAGGCAAGTCCAATAAGATTAAGGCGATTTTGAGACTGGAGGTAAAGTTTATGGCGAAGAAAGAAATGCCGCATCCGGGACATGATAAGCATTTGTGCTATCTGAATAATATCGGTATGCAGCTCAGCAATCCCGCTGATTATAAGGCACTGGTAAAAGACGCCCAGTACCTTTGCAAGATCTGCGGGCGGGTAGCGGCCAAGAGTACGAATCTGTGTAAGCCTGTCAAGCTATAACGTGGGCGGTGGATACTGCCGGCGGGTGATTGGTATAAGATAGCTGAGGTATCGGTTACCAATCCTGGTAATTGACATTGTCCCATTTCGAGGGCTGGTCGTTAACGGCCAGGATTTCGGTTTGGTTTATCAGCCAATTTCCGTCCGAGCCTTTTTCCATGTCGAGTTGCACTTTGACCAGTATCACTTTGGTAAAATCAACGATGTCGCTTTTCTCATCGAAGAGGATTCTGTTTAGCAGGGTCACAGTTGCGGTGCGTCCGGATATTTGCATGTTCCGGATTGAGCTATAGTCCTTATCTACCAGAGGAGGTCGCAGGATGGCACGGCATCGCCGCATCAGGGCTGCTTTATTGGGGTGCACAGAGTCCTTGTAATTTTCAGCGAGAACGGCGGCTATTGCGTCGCAGTCTTCGTTTTCGAGGGCAGTGACAGTAGTGTCGATTAGCTTTTCGATTTTTTCACGGTCGGTTCGAACGGCGAAATCGAGAGTCGGGGCCATTACGGCGACGAGCAGGGGAATCAGCCAGAGGTAGCGTTTGGATTTGGCCTGGATGAAAGAATTTATAACAGCGACGACCAACAGGAGCACCGCGGCTGTTATCAACAGCGTCCAGGGTTGTTCGAAGATATTCCACATTTTGTTTTCTCCGAAAGGAGTTTTAGTTTCTCAGGGCCTGGATTGGCGCGGGTATTCGTCCTTTGCGGGCGATGAATTTCGGCGAGGCTGATTTCGATACCGGCATAATCGGCGCCGAGCCCAGCAGGCCGCCGAAATGAACGATATCACCGGCTTTTTTTCGCGGGACTGGAATGACGCGGACGGAAGTTGTCTTGTTGTTTACTATTCCGATGCTCAGCTCGTCGGCGATGATTGCGCTTAGTGTTTCGGCTGGTGTGTCGCCCGGCACTGCGAACATATCGAGGCCGACGGAGCATACGCTGGTCAGGGCTTCGAGCTTTTCGAGTGTTAGTGTTCCTTTTTGTACGGCGCGAATCATACCGGCGTCTTCGCTGACTGGTATGAAGGTTCCGCTGAGTCCGCCGATATTTCCGGAGGCCATTGCTCCGCCTTTTTTGACGGCGTTCATCAGCAGAGCAAGAGCTGCGGTGGAGCCTGGCAGGCCCATGCTCTTTACGCCCATCGCTTCGATTATTTCGGCAACGGAGTCGCCGGCGGCGGTTGTCGATGCGAGCGAGATATCTACAATGCCGAAGCTGACGTTCATCAGCTCGGCCAATTCTTTTCCAATCAGCTCTCCGGCGCGAGTGATTTTGAATACGGTCCGCTTAATGACCTCGGAAAGCTCGGTAAGGTCGCAATTGGGGTTCTGCAGCACTACGTTATGGACGACGCCCGGGCCGGATATTCCGATGTTGAGTGAGAAGTCGGGCTCGCCGATTCCGTGGTGAGCGCCTGCCATGAAGGGATTGTCTTCGGGGACATTGGCGAAGACGGCGATTTTTGCGCAGCCTATTCCGTTTTTGGTCAGTCCGGCAAGCTGTTTTAGTGTGTGCCCGAATTTGACGACGGCGTCCATGTTCATTCCGGCGGCAGTCGAGGCGAGATTGAGAAAACCGCAGACTCTCTGCGTTTTCGAAAGGGCCTGCGGGATTGCGTCGATGAGTTTTTCGTCGGCGGCGGTCATTCCTTTCTGTACCATCGCGCCGAAACCGCCTATGAAATCGATATCGGCTTTCTTTGCGGCCTTGTCGAGTGCGCGGGCCAGGCCGACGGCGGTTTTTATATTTCGCGGCAGCGGTTCGAGCAGCAGTGCGGCGGGCGTAACGGCGATTCGGCGATTGGTGATAGGGATGCCGTATTTGTTTTCAATTGCGTCGGCGAACTTGTTGAGCAGCAGTCCCTTTTCGATGATTCTTTTTTCTATTCGCCGGGTGAACCTCTGGAGATTGCGGTCCATGCAGTCCTTGAGATTGATGCCGAGAGTGACCGTTCGGATATCGAAGTGATGGTCGAGGGTCATCTTTACGGTTTCGAAGACTTCTTCAACGCTTATCGGCATAATCAGACCCTGTGCATAGCCTTAAATATCGTCGCGTCCTGTACGGTTATCTTCAGTGACATTTCATCGCCGATTCGGTCGAGCTTCTTCTTGAGCTTTACGATGTCGATATCAGCCTTGGCCATATCAATAGCCATAGTCATCACGAAGTGTTCTTCCATTATTTTCTGGTTGACGTCAACGATGTTGATGTTGGCGCTGGCCATAGCATTGGCGAGCCTGGCGATGATGCCGACCTTGTCTATTCCGGTTACGGTTACGATACAGATTTGTGATTGTTTCCTTGCGGCCATATTGTTCTCCGTGGCCCGGCCTGTATATGTCGGGTTTCAAAATTTTATCTTTTTCAGTTTTTCGGTCCCTTCGTAATCCGTCCTGCCCGGAGCAAGGGCGGTGATTGTTATGTACCCGTCGACGAGCGAAATCGTATCGGTTGGTGTTTGTTCATCGCGATGCTCGCCGCCTGACAGTTGATAGAGCGTCTGGCCTTGCTCATTCCTCTGGCTCTCGTAATGTTCGTTAAAGTTTTCGTATGACTGCGGCACGACCCGTATTCCTTTTGGTTCGCCCATCGACAGCGGCGGTATATTTATATTTATTACCGAGCCGTTTTGAACGGGCATCAGTTTTTGCAGGATGTCCCAGCAGTATTCTGCCGCCGGCTCGAAGTTCATCGGCCCTTCTTCGAAGGCAAGGCTCATGGCGACGGACGGGATTTTCAGAAATACGCCTTCCATAGCTGCTGCTACGGTCCCCGAATAATAGATGTTGATTCCCGTGTTCGCGCCGTTGTTTATACCTGAGATGAGCAGGTCTATTGGCCCTTTGCACAACTCGAGGATTGCGAGCTTAACGCAGTCAGCCGGTGAGCCTTCGACGCTGTAACCGGTGAACAGGCCGTTGATATCGACCTTATTGCACACGAAAGGCCTGTTGAAAGTAATGCTGTGGCTGGCGCCTGAACGGCTGGTCGCTGGCGCCACGACTGTAACATCGCCAAGGCCGGTCAGCTTTTTATAGATTGCCGCCAGCCCCGGCGCAAAAATCCCATCGTCATTTGTGAGCAGTATTCGCACAGCGTGTGATTGTAATTGGCGACAGGGTGCGTGTCAATTGACAGGGTGGGCCGGGCCTATATAATCTGGGGATTATGCGAAAGTACCGGCACGGAGAGCAATGTCTTGTAATGACCAGGGACCAGGTCCGTGCATTCGATGCGTGGGCGATAAATGAGCTGGGCATAGCGGGTGTCGTGCTGATGGAAAATGCGGGGCGAAGCTGTGCCGAGCTGATTAAGGAAAAACTGGATTCCCGCTTTCGCGGGAATGACAAGTGTGAACGGCGGACGGACGGTGACGGGGCGAAGGTGTGCATTTTCTGCGGTACGGGCAATAACGGCGGAGACGGATTTGTAATCGCACGGCATCTGTTGAATGACAAAATCGACATTCGGGTAGCAATTTGCGGCCAGGCTGACAAAATCAAAGGTGATGCGAAGATTAACCTAAATTTGCTGACCGGTCTCGGCCAATCTGTCGAGCAGCTCGATTTAACCTCAGCCGATTTGGAGGAACAGGTTTCATCATTTGCCGAAGGAAGTCAAGTATTAGTAGATGCGATTTTCGGCACCGGTTTGCAGGGCCAGGTGCGGGGCGATTACAAAAAACTCATAGAAGCAATAAATGCACTGGGCAAACCAATCATTGCGGTTGATATTCCATCAGGACTGGATTGTGATACAGGTGAAAGTCTCGGTGCAGCGATAGAAGCGAACAGTACGGTGACATTTGTCGCGGCCAAGAAGGGCTTTGCGGAAAATCCGCAGTCGGAGAAATGCACAGGCGATATTTACGTTGCCTCAATCGGCGTAGAGCCCTGAACCATACGGTACAGGGCGGACCGCATCAGAAGTCAGTCTGCAAATGCGCCGGGTCGGGTGGACTGGCTCTTGTAGCCGATAAGGTACAGGAACCGGTCGTAGTTCAGGATGGGGATATTGAGGGCCTGGGCCTGTTTGAGCACATCCTTATAATTTTCAAGCCTTTTCATCGACGCTTCGTATTTGTCCATGGCGAGCGGGTCAATCGCAAGCTGGTCGTACGTTGGTCTTTCCATGACGGCCGGCGGTGTTCCGAGTACGATGAACGTGGTATTGACCGAGACGGTGTCTTCGACTTTGCCGCCCCAGTTCTCAATCAGAGCCATTATCTTGTTGTCGGCTTCGAAGTCTTTTGTGCCGTTACCGTCGAGGTCGAAGTCACCTGCGACGACAAAGATGTTGGGCTTGTCTTTACTCCAGATGAGATTGGCGACGATGTCGCCTTTGAGAATCGGGTTGAGCGGGTCTGATTTTGTGATTCGAGCGGTTGACATGTTCTTTGCGACGTTAAAGACCTGAATCTCGGCCTTGCCGATACCGTCGGAAGGTATGGGGACATTTCGTTCGTAGACGCCGAACGTCAGGCCGGGATAAACGTGTTGTTCGCTGCCGATGTCGATATGGACGATTTTGCTGTATTCATCGACAAGCAGGACCTCGGCGTCGGCTACGCGGATTTCCGGTGCCTGGTCGGGCTGTCCTGTGATTTGTGCGAGCTTGTCCCTTGCGTCCCTGAGCATTTGCGAAGCGACATCCCGCTCGGCCTCGGTCTTTAGTAACAGCTGGTTGAGTTTGCCGGCCCTGTCTCTTTCGGTTTCCAGGTCCTTAAGCAGCACCTGGACCTGCTGGTCGGTGCTCTTTTCCATAAGGGCCTTGAGCTGGTCGTAGCTGTTTTGCACCTGCTGGGCGTGCTGCGCGAGGCCGTCCCTTTGGGCGGTCAGCTCTTTGACTTTCTGGTCGCTTACCTCAATGGTTTTGTCGCGGATTTCCTGGGCCTCTTTGAGCTGTTCTTCGAGTGATGCGACGGTTGTGCTTGCACTGTCGAGCTTATTCTTTAGCCTGCCCATGGTGCCGAGCAGTCCGACAGTATTTACATCGATGGCGCCGATATCGGGATATGTACTGTTTACCGTTGCCAGAAAGTCGGAGATTCTCTTATTGACAGACTGGACCTTGACCTCGGCGCTGGTGTCTTCTCTTGGGGCGCCGAGGATGGTGTAAACCATATCGTCGAGATAATTGAGCAGCAGGCCAACGTAGGTTTCCTTCGTTGACTTATCGCCAATCAGGGCGCCTCTGGAAGCCCACTGTCGGGAGTTTATCAGTTCGGTCTGTTGCTGCTGGAGCTCATCTACGAGCTTGATTTGCTTTTCGAGATTGAGGTACATAATGACGGCTGCGACGGCTGCGATGATGAAAAAGACAATGATTACAAATGCCGCAGAGACCCAGGGGTTGCTGACTGAGCGTTTGGCCATGGCCATTTTCGAGACTCCTTAGAATCAGAAGAAATCAGTAAAAACCACCCATCGTTCCTATAGGTCCTAAATTATCGGGCCAAAATGTTCAAAAGTCAATGAAAAAACGGTCATAATAACAGTTTTGCCTACTGTTCTTATCGGCTTAATCAGTGGACGGCAACAGAAGAATGGCATGGCGAGGCTACAAATTGGCCAGGATGGGTGGCAATTGTGGCAGTGCAGTTATGGTGTTTTGAGGGGTTCCTTCGGGTCCTGAGGGCTGGTCGGTGTGGATGCGGCAGGGCCGGATTATCTGGATTGCGGCTATACCGAGATTGTTGGGTGCGATGAAATCCTTTGCGGCGTTGTCGGCGACGTAAACGGCCTGGCCGGCGGGGACATCAAGTTGCTGAAGTATTTTTTCAAAGCCGGCCGGCGAAGGTTTCCAGCAGTCCCTGCCCAGTTCTTCGGTATAGATAATAGATGAGAAGTATGGCGCGATGCCGAGAGCTTCGACTTTGAACTTTTGGGCCGGCAGGAAACCGTCGGTGAGCAGGGCTAATTTATATGAAGCCTTGAGCTCTTTGAGAACGGTCCTGCTTTCGGCCGGCAGGGTGATGTTCGGGCGGTGGTCGCGATAGACATTGACCAGTAGTCTTATCAGGTTGTTGTCAAAGGGCAGGCCGAGTGACTCAAAGGCCGTGTTGAAGGTGTGGGTGCGGTTGCCCTGCCTGAACTGGTTCCACAATTCATTGAAGAAAGATTCTTTGGAGATAGACGAGTTGGCGTTGTGCAAAAAGTCGGCTACGGCGGCGAAACCACTTTTGCAGTAGTCGATTTCGTCGTAGAGCGTATCGTCGAGGTCAAATATAACGGCGTTTGTCATACTAAAATATCAGTCTTTCCTGAATAAATCCATGTTTTGTGCAGAACACGAATCTGTATCAATAGTAATTAAATTGACCTGATAAGGCGGACAAAATATAATTGTTAACGGTCGAGACGTCAAGGCGGGCGTTTTTTTCTATGACTATCGAGGGTCATGTTAAAAAGGAGGCAGAAGGGACACATGTAAACCACAGTGAAGGATTTAAAGGGTATAGATATATTTTATGAAGGGACCATTTATGGAGGACAAAACAGAACAGAAAAAGGATAATAATGAAGATGAGATTTTATCTGTTTTGGGATTAGAGCCTGATCGGGACAGTTCCAAAGAGATTCATAAAGAAGTCGAGGAGCCGAAAGGTGGAGGGCGTGATGAACTTGTAGAATGCATTTGTGATAAGTGCGGAACTGCATCTGAATTCCCTGTTTCGATATTAGGTCATTTAGAAGTATGTCCGAAATGTAAGAAAGCTATGTTTGTCACAATACAAGTACGGAATAGAGAGCGTGTGAAACAAGATTGTGTAAAGCTCGAAAACTGGTCCTGGGTGCTTCGTGCTCTTGGATTTGCGGGTGTAATTGTAATGCCGACGTTGCCGCATATGTTGTCAAGTCCTGAGTTTTCAGTTTCTTTTCCTCCGGCATTGGTGTTGTTTTCGGTAATCGCGGGATTAAGTGCTTTTCTATTCAGCGAGATATTGAGAAGCAAAAAGTCGAGGATAGAAAGCAAGTGGGCGTTTGAACTGCCTAAAGCCGTTGAAAACAAAAGGCAGAAAGTATGTGAGAAGGTTGTTGAGTTACGTAGCAACGGTCAAGATGTTCGTTTATGTGATGTATGTGCAGGGACCGGTTTCTTGGGCTATTGGAATAAACGGTGCGAAAATTGCTGTGCTTTAGGTTACATTGTAATAGAACGAATTGGGGCCTCTGAAAAACCGCTATTTTCTATAGATATTTTATAGCCACCATGTTATCATATGCCAAATCAATAATAACCAGAGCATGGAGGCAATCATAATGGAACGAAAAATTAACCAACTCAG